>ENA-OQCV01000067-OQCV01000067.1-human-gut-metagenome-genome-assembly--contig:-NODE-67-length-29015-cov-3.008619_pt1 | contig 29015 bp, 28 predicted proteins | sample MGYA00242766_ERZ504592 | MGnify/ENA primary metagenome ERZ504592 (study PRJEB26092, sample SAMD00036315) | human gut metagenome | host: Homo sapiens | study: EMG produced TPA metagenomics assembly of...
CATCGTGCTGTTTTCTGCTGCTCTAAGTCGTACAGACGGGCACGCAGAATCTTCAGTGCCTTGTCCTTATTCTTTAACTGTGATTTCTCATCCTGGCAGGAAATGACGATGCCGCTCGGGAAGTGGGTCAGACGGACTGCTGAGTCGGTCGTATTGACACACTGGCCGCCGTTTCCCGGAAGCACGGAATACATCGAATTTTCGTAATCTTTCGGGTCGATCTGTACTTCGACGTCGTCCACCTCCGGCATGATCGCTACGGTCATGGTTGAGGTATGGATTCTTCCGCCGGACTCGGTTTCCGGCACACGCTGTACGCGGTGTGTGCCGCTCTCGTACTTCATCCGGGAGTACGCGCCTGCTCCGTTGATCAGAAGTGTTGCGTCTTTAAAGCCGCCGATTCCGTTTTCATCGGCGCTGGTCAGCTCTGTTTTCCAGCCGCGGCTCTCTGCGTATTTGATGTACATACGGCAGATTTCTGCGGTAAAGAGTGCCGCCTCGTCTCCGCCGGCACCTGCGCGGAACTCTACGATAACGTTCTTGTCATCGTTCGGGTCTTTCGGCAGAAGCAGGACTTTGAGTTCCTGCTCCAGCTCCTCTACGCGTTTTTTTGCGCATCGGAGAGCTCTTCTTTCAGCATTTCGCGCATCTCTTCGTCGGATTCCTCCTCGAGAAGCATCAGGCTCTCTTCAATGGTCTGTTTCTGTGTTTTCATAGTCCTTATATGCGTCTGCGATCGGCTGGAGTTCTGCCTGCTCCTTCATCAGCTTCTGGAACTTCGCCGCATCGGCAGCGACGTCCGGCTCGCTTAACTGATTCAGTACCTCCTCGAGACGCATGAGGATATCATCAAGTTTATCAAACATAAAATGACTGCTCCTTTTTGCTGTTTTCGTCTGTTTATGATGTCATTATGGTGTCAAAATTAAAATTCATTTCTGTCAGGGTTTTTTTGTGCCAGATACCGGTCACCACGCGGTCCAGGCCTGCCAGATCTTTCAGAACCTGTACATCGGCAAAGCCGTGGGTTTCCATCAGCTCCCGCACTTCATCTCCCTGATCATATCCAATTTCAAAACAGAGCTTTCCGCCCTCTTTTAAATAGCTTCCTGCCTGCTCTGTAATCTTCCGGTAAAAGACAAGACCGTCCGGGTTGACTTTTTCGGGAAACGCCTTGTTCCAGATCTCAATGGTCTTGAACTTGGGCATCCAGCCGTCCGATTCAAACTTGCCTTCCCGTGCATCCAGCAGACCCTGCTCCACGCACCACTGAGCGGCCTTGGCCAGCTCGGCGTCGGTGATGTCTGCAAAGGCGGGCTGTGCGGCGGGTTCGGGCTTGCCCTTCTCAGTCCAGATGAGCAGTGCCAGCTGGCCGCGGTTTGCCGGGATGGCTGCGCCCTCGGGCAGGAGGTTGTGCAGGATCACGCGGGTGGCGATCTCGTAGCCGCCCAGATGGCTGCACCACCAACGGCCACGGCGGCAATGGTGCCACCTGTGGTATCCATGGGTGCAGGTTCTACGCCGAAGTCTTCATCAATAGGTTCGTCCGGGTCGGTCACCGCGCTGGCCGACCAGTGGGCGATCAGTTTGACCGGGTAAACGGGCATCTCAAACGTCGTGGCCGCGCTCTTGGCATTGTCCAGCTTGAGCTGCAGATTTTCCGGCACATTCTCCGGGAAGTTCTCGGGGTACACGATCTCCCATTCCACGAACTCCATGCCGGGGTATTTCTCGGCATCATACGGGGTAGCTGTGATCTCCACCGTGGTGCCAATCTCTGCGGGGATATCGCTGCCCTCGCCCAGAGTGGACTTTGCCGTGCCGCCCTCAACAGTAACGGTACTCCTCAGCACGGAAGCGGGGATGCTGTAAACGGCGGTCAGCTTCACGCCGTCCTGCGGCATGGTAAAGACGATCTTTTCCGTGCCCTTTTCCGTTTCGGAGCCCAGACTACCCTCAATTATGCCAATATTCTTGCTGGAATCTTTTTCCACCTTCCAGTGATGGAACGACTCATTCTCCTTGGCAGGCTCATCGGCTTCGATCGTGACGGTCTGGCCCGGCTGTACGAACACCGTGCCCGTCTGTCTTTCGCCCTTTCCGACGCGGATCGTGCCGTCCTTCACTGTGACTTGCATATCTAATACAGGTGCCGGGAAGCTATAAGAAGCTTTCAGCTCCACCGGGCTGGCCGGCATGGTGAAGGTCATATTTTTTTCGGTATTTTTCTGCTCTTCGGTCAGTTCAAAGCTTTCCGGGCTGATCACTTTCCAGCCGCCGAACTTTGTAACACTCGGGTTTTTGTTCTCACCGCTCACTGTGACCTTTTCGCCTGCAAAGGCGGTAGTCAGTTTTCCATCAGTGTCACCAACGACCTGCGCGGTGCCGTTTTTCACAGTAATGTTGTAAGTCTCTCTGGGTTCAATGCGCAGGTATCTGCTTTCTACCGTATCAGGAATCGGGGTAATGCGGGAGTCCTTGTACTCCTCCGAAGATTTGTCCGTGAAATAGACATAGGGTTTTTTATTCGCCTGAGTGAAGATCACTTTGCCAAGGTCACTGTAACTGTACCTGTAACTGTTCAGTTCCACCTTGCCAGCTGCCGTGATCTCAATCGCATCGTGATCGCCCACACACTCAAGAAAAACATCTTTTCCTGCAACTATCTTCACATCACCTTTGATTGGTGTTTCACCTTTAATTTCTACCGTACCGCTGCATGTGATATTTGCGCCATTTTCGATCGACCAATTCACACTGCCGGACGTCACCTTCACATTGTCTGCACTGTTCACCGTCAGTTTCGAAGCCGTCGTGCCCCACTTATTACCAAGCTCTATATCGCCAGTACAGTCAATCATCGTTTCGCCGCCAATGCTGCCTTCGGTCGTGACATTGTTTGCCCCATTCACGGTAAGGCCATCCCTTGTCAGGTTTCGGCCGCGATAAGACGAACCGCCTAAATTTTTGAGGATCACATCACCGGAACAGCTGATCTCCGCCTTGCCATTAATTGCTACAATAGCTTCTTCTGCAGCATCGCCACCTTTAAGCTTGGTCACTTTCACATCCTTTGCGCCGGTCACAGTCAGGTTACCGTTCACAACGTGGGACGCATCCGCTTCCAGATCAATGGAAACATCCTCCGGTGCATTGATGGTCAGGTCGCCTTCAAAGGATTTTCCCTCTTTCAGCTTCAGGGTCTTTTCCTTAATGTCATAGCAGATTCCAAGGATGTCGTTGTAGTTCTTGCTGTTGACAGACTGACCATTGATTATGATATCGAAATCCTGTACAATTTCGTCAACCTGCATACCGTTCTCTTCGTCCAGCACGCTCACCGCGCTTTTGGCGGCGGTGCTCTGCTGGAGCAGGGCATCGGTGCTTGCGGCCAGAGCCGGGGCGGAAAGGGTGAACATCATGCATGCTGCCAGCGCAGCGGAAGCCGCCCGCCGGGCCAAAATATTTCGTTTCATAGGGGTTCCTCCTTTGCGAAAATTATTACGGGGGGGGTTATGCATTACGGTACTTTGATTATCTCACACTTTACCGGATTTTGGAAGCAAACCTGCGTGAATCGCCCTAAAAGCAGCGTGAAAAGCATGATTTGTGCCGGTTCTGTTGCAGTTGTCCGGCCCGCAGGCACAGCAAAGCCCCCCGGCAGGCCTTCGTCTGCCGGGGGCTGTTTGCTGTTTTACTGCTTGGGGAATGCCTTATTCCACACTTCGATCACCTTGAACTTCGGGGTCCAGCCTTCGGGCTCAAAGCGGTCGCCCTTGGTAGCCATGGTGCCCTGCTCGGTGCACCACTGTGCGGCCTTGGCCATATCGGGGTCGGCCACATCCGCAAAGGCGGGCTGTGCGGCGGGTTCGGGCTTGCCCTTCTCAGTCCAGATGAGCAGGGCCAGCTGGCCGCGGTTTGCCGGGATGGCTGCGCCCTCGGGCAGGAGGCCGTTCAGGATGACGCGGGTGGCGATCTCGTAGCCGCCCCAGATGGCTGCACCGCCAACGGCCACGGCGGCAATTGCACCGCCCGTGGTATCCATGGGTGCAGGTTCTACGCCGAAGTCTTCATCAATAGGTTCGTCCGGGTCAGGCTTGGCCACCGGGCTTGCCGACCAGTGGGCGATCAGTTTGACCGGGTAAACGGGTCATCTTAAACGTCGTGGTCGCGCTCTTGGCATTGTCCAGCTTGAGCTGCAGATTTTCCGGCACATTCTCCGGGAAAGTTCTCGGGGTACACGATCTCCCATTCCACGAACTCCATGCCGGGTATTTCTCGGCATCATACGGGGTAGCTGTGATCTCCACCTCGGTGCCAATCTCTGCGGGGATATCGCTGCCCTCGCCCAGAGTGGACTTTGCCGTGCCGCCCTCAACAGTAACGGTACTCCTCAGCACGGAAGCGGGAACGCTGTAAACGGCGGTCAGCTTCACATCGCCTTTGGGCATATCAAAGCTGATCTCTGCGGTGCCTGCTTCCTCCTTGGAGCCAAGCTTGCCATCGGTCAGGGTAAAGGCGGTGCTTCCCTCTTCCACCTTCCAGTGATGGAACTTCACGCCCTTGGCGGCATCCTCATCGGTGGGTGCTTTGGCCTTGACGGTGACCGTTTCGCCCTCAAAGGCGGTAGTAATCCGGCCGGTGGTGTCGTCGCCCACCTGCGCGGTGCCGTTCGCAACGGTAATGCTGTAGTAAGTCTCCCTCGGCTCAATGCGCAGGTAGCTGCTTCCTGCCGCTTCTGCAAGCGGATGAATGCGCGGGTCGATCAGCTTTGCATCCTCGGCTTCGCTGGTATAGTAGACGTATTTTTTGCCGTCTGCCTGTGTAAAGTCAACAGTGCCCACAGGGCCACCCTCTGCGGTATTCTTCAGGATCACAGTGCCGGAAGCCGTGATCTTGGTGTTTTCGGAAATCGCTTGTGTGTCCTTGATTATAACAGTAACATTATCAGCCTTGTCGATCGTCAGGTTTTTCGCCGCTCTACCATCGGTACTCTCAATGGTCACGTCACCCTTGCTGGTGATAGTCGCATCGTAATTCACCGCAGCTGCACAGTTTGTATAAATGTTTACTTTGCTGGAATTTATAATATTCAGGCTTCCGTTCACGGCCATGAATCCGCCGCTGATATCCACCTCGCCGGTGCAGTCGATCGTGCTGGTATCATCTCTGGCCATAATTGCAGCCAGTTCATTGCTGTTGACCTTCACATTACGTGCCTTCTCCACAATCAACTTTGCAGCCACAGCAATCTGATCTTTACCATCCAGATTTATATCCTTGCCGGGTGCGTTGAATTTTTTGAAGCGACCTTGGTAGTGTGCCATTCGACTTCAACGTTTGGGTGGTCGGGTCGTAACTCAGCACACCCTTATCTAAAATGTCTTTACAGTTTTTGCTGGTAACGCGGGTTGGTGTAGTGTTCTCGCTGCCCACCTCAAGGCCATAATCCTGTACAACATTGTAATTCGGGGTCAGAGTCACGTTATTGCCCGGCATGGTAAAGGTGACTGTGGGGTTCGCCTTCTGCTCATCTGTAAGCGTGATGCCCTCAGCAGTCCAGCCGGTAAACTCAGCGTTTTCTTTGCCTACAGCGGTCACGGTGACCTTTTCGCCCGCAAAGGCAGTCTTCAGTTCTGTACTCTGTCCCTGCAGCTTGATGGTTGCATCTTTTGCAGTATTGATGTCGTAGCGCATTTTCGGCGCAATGCGCACATACTTTGCCGTTTCTACTGGGATGGGCATAACCTTCGGGTCAATTGCAGTATCTGCTGTATCATCGGTGTAGTAACCATAATCACCAGCGTAGGTAATGCTCTGTGCAATTCTGCCGTTTTGGTTCTTTTTAAAAAAGGTCGCCGGGCAGGCGCATTCAATTTTCACATCGCCACCGACCGCAGAATCGCCCTCGCTTTCGATCTGCACACTTGCCGCGCTGTGTACGGTAAGGTTTCTGCCAATAGCCGCCCAAGAACTGTCATTCGTTATAACGGTCAGCTTCCCGGTGCAGGTAACATTTACATCGCTCTGAACCGCTGCAAATTTCTGACTGGAAACCGTCACATCATTCGCATTTTCAATTGTCAGGATACCGTTAAGTCCGCTATCCTGCAATGCAAAATACTTGCCATTCAGCTCTACATCCACGCCCGGTGCATTGATAGACAGGAGTCCGTAGATGGTTCCATTTGAGGTCAGCTTTTTGGCAGCCGGATCATAGCTGAGGGTACTGTCACTACTGTCACCAAGAATATTGTCGCAGTTTGCGCTGGTAACAGGTATTGCCTTTTTGCCGTGTGTAACAGTAATACCGTAGTTAACTATGTCACCATTTTCCGCGTCCAGCACGCTCACCGCGCTTTTGGCGGCGGTGCTCTGCTGGAGCAGCGCATCGGTGCTCTCAGCCAGCGCCGGAACGGAAAGGGTGAACATCATGCATCCGGCCAGCGCCGCCGATACTGCACGCCGGATAAGTTTGCCTTGTTTCATGGTACAACCTCCTTTTTCCCCCGTCGCATTTTTTACGGGGGGGGGATATATAGTTACAGTATCTTGATTTATCCCACACTTTACCGCATTTTGGAAGCAAACCTGCGTGAATCGCCCTAAAAGCAGCGTGAAAAGCACAATTTGTGCCGGTTTTGTTGCAGATGTCCGGCCCGCAGGCACAGCAAAGCCCCCGGCAGGTTTGCGCCTGCCGGGGGCTTTACTATGTTATGAAAGATCAATCCTTCTTCTCTGCTGTGCGGGCAAAGAAGTTGGCGAGGATCGCACCGGAAATGTTATGCCACACGGAGAACACAGCGCCGGGAATGGTAGCCAGCGGATACTGTGCAAAGTGTGCGGCGGCCAGACTGGTTGCAAGGCCGGAGTTCTGCATGCCCACCTCGATGGAGATCGCGCGGCACTTGGTGGAGTCCAGCTTGAGCAGCTTGCCCACGCCAAAGCCGGTGAGGTAGCCCAGCACATTGTGCAGGATGACCACCACAAGGATCAGCAGACCGCTGGTCATGATCTTGGCGCTGTTGGCGGAGACCACGGCGCAGATGATCAGCACGATGGCGGTAGTGGAGACCAGAGGCAGCACGCGGACGGCTTCCTCGGTGAACTTATGGAAGAAGTGATTGACCACAAAGCCCAGTGCGATGGGCACCAGCACCACCTTGACGATAGACATGAACATGCTCATGGGGTTCACGTCAACACGCTGGCCAGCGTACAGCAGGGTGAGCAGCGGGGGTGAGGAACGGAGCCAGCACGGTGGAAACAGCGGTCATGCCAACGGACAGTGCAACGTCGCCCTTGGAAAGGTAGGTCATCACGTTGGAAGAGGTGCCGCCGGGGCAGGTGCCAACCAGGATCACGCCAATGGCCAGCTCGGTGGGCAGGTGGAACACCTGCGTGAGCGCCCATGCCAGAAACGGCATGAGGGTGAACTGTGCAACGCAGCCGATAATCACGTCCTTCGGGCGGCTGAACACCACCTTGAAGTCCTCCGGCTTCAGGGTAAGGCCCATGCCGAACATCACGATGCCCAGCAGGTTATTGACCCACGCCGTCTTTACCACACTGAACGGGCCGGGGAAGAACAGGGCACCCGCGGCCACCACAATAACGATGGCGGCCATGTACTTGCCCACAAAGTCGCTTACTTTTTCCAGTGTTTTCATAATTGTTTCTCCTTTTCCTTCTGACATGCTTTGGGACAAAAGCATCCGCAAAACAAAACGCCCTTGTCCCCTACGGTCTGTAAGAGACAAAGGCGTGTAATATCCTCTGCGGTACCACTCTTATTGCCAGCACAACGCTGACCACTCAGTGCACGTCCAACAACGCGCGGCCCGTGATAACGGGGGCCTGCCGTTCCTGCTTACTGGGGCGCACACCGTCCATTCAGCCGGAAAGCTCGGAGAGGATCTTCCCACGGATGCCCTGCACTGCCTTGCACCAACCGGCAGCTCTCTGCAGCATTCCTTCCGGGTACTTTTTCTCGTCATAGCCGTAATACTCTTGGTGACATGGAGTATACTCCCCTGCAAAGGCAAAGTCAATAGAATGGGGCCTTCTGATTTTTCATGCAGTTCATTTCAGGAGTGAAAGTGGTTCACGCAGCAGACAAAGCAGAACGGCATCGGCACCGACTGCTCCGGCAGGATGACGCGAAGCCATGGTCTAAAGAGTAGGCCGCAATTAAAATCGATGATCTGCCTTTACGGGAAGTGCGAGGGCTTCTCACGCTGGATGGTCTGGCGAGCGGAAGCAGGACGGAGCAGTCGGCGATGCCATCACACAACAAAAGACCGCTCATCTTTTCGGGTGAGCGGTCTTGCTGTTTCTGCGGTTTATTCGCCTTTGGCTTTTGTAAGCAGCATGTGCACGTATTCCGCGCAGGCACCCCAGTCGCGGGCGGCGGCCTTGTCCTTCGGCATCAGGCTGCTGGCAAGGCCCACGCCAAGGCAGCCCGCCTTGCGGAACTCCGGGATGTTCTCCGGCGTTACGCCGCCAATGGCAACATAGTTTGTGTCGTCCTGGAATCCGATAATCTGGGGCAGGAGAAAAACGACCTCTGAGCCGCTTTTTCCTGTCTGATACGCGAAAAAAGATCCCGTTCACCCAGAAGTGGACGGGATCTTTTATTGCTTATGGGGCTTTACTGCAGCCGATCAGGCTTTGACGAAGGCAGCTGCTTACTTTGCAGCCAGATACTTGCCCAGCTCGCGGCCCAGCGTCAGGCACATACCAATGCTCACACCGGGGATCGGGGTGATATACTCGGGACCGAAGCGCATACCGCAGGTGTTGCCGGAAGCGTACAGGCCCTCGATAGGCTGATAATCCTCGTTCAGCACCTGCTGGTCATTGGTGGTCACAAAGCCGCCGGTGGTCAGCCAGTGCAAAGCCCAGACTCGGGGTGGTGACATGGGCGTAGAAGGGAGCCTTTGCAACTGCATTCAGGAAGTGCGGGTCCTTGGCAAAGTCGCTGTCGTAGCCCTCGGCGCAAACCTTATTGTACTGCTCCACAGTAGCGGAAAGGGCTGCAGGCTCCACACCGATGTACTCGGCCAGCTGCTCGATGGTGTCGGTGCAGTACCAGCCGTTGGCGCCCTCGGCACCCGCAGCCTTTGCGGCCTCAAAGTTGCCCTTCATGGCTTCCACCACAGCGGGCATGTCGTACTCGAATGCCTGATGGCCGGGGAAAGCCGCGCAGGATTTGGGTCTCATAGGTGCTGTCGTAGATGGAGGTGATATTGCCGCGCTTTGCACGTGCCATGAAGAAGCCGTTGATCTCCGGGCCGGCAAAGGCTTCGTTCTGGAAGCGCTGGCCATTCTCGTCCACCACAGGGGGCCGGGCAGATAGTCGGGCACGGCCATGGAGTCGAAGTTCATGGTGGAGATGTCGCCCTCCAGACGGCCGCCTGCCCACACACCCATCTGGATGGTGGAGCCGTCGCGGCCAAAGGGAGCAAAGAAGTCCTCATCCTTGGTGAACAGACGCTTGATGTCCGGCAGCAGATCGTCCATCATTTCCTTGTTGCCGCCAAAGCCGCCGCCTGCCAGCACAACGCCATTCTTAGCGTTGATCTTGAGGTAATTGCCGTCGCCGTCCTGTGCGATCACGCCGGTGACCTTTGCACCGTCCATTACCAGCTGCACACCCTTGGTGCCAAACAGAGCGGTGGCATTGTCAGAGAAATTCTCCTCCACATAATTGTAATTGTCCCAGCTCAGGTCCTTCAGCTCCAGCTGACCGGCGGTGTTGTTGTTCTTCTCGCCGCTGGCGGGGTTCTCCCAGTAGTTCTCCCACCATTCCAGCGTGCCGGTGTAGTAGTGCATGCCGTTGTTCAGCTGGTGCACGGTGTACTCGTTGTCCGGCCAGAACTGGATGCGGGTCTTGGCCAGCGTGTCCGGGTTGATCTTGTCCAGCCACCAGTCCACAGTGCTGCCGCTGTTCTTGGCAAACTTCATCACCTATGTGCGGTGCTTTGCCTTGCCGTGGGTCTGCATCATCCAGTTGTTCACAAACTCCACTTCGTCCACCTTGGGCACACCGTGGCTCAGCAGGTAGTCCGAGTTGATGTGGCCAATATCGTGGCCGACCGTCCACCAGCTCTCGCGGGGCATGGCTTCCAGCACCAGAACGTTCTTACCCTCTTCGGCCAGCTCACGGTAGCAGCTCAGGCCGGCATAGCCCATACCGATGATGGCAACGTCAACATCGTAGGTCTTGGTGATCTCACTGTCCGGGATGGCTTCCGGGGCGGTGCGCCAGCCGGCAGCCTGCTCAGAAGCTTCCGGGGCAGACACTGCAGTGCCTCCCATAGCCTGTGTGATGCAGTCGTTCATGCACTGCTTCACAGCATCGCTGGTAATGGTTGCACCGGACACGCCGTCGATAGTGCTGTTCTGGGCTTCCAGCAGCTGCTTGATCAGGTCATCCTTTGCGGCCTGACCAATGGAGTCGGTCTCACCGGACAGATCCAGCTGGATGTCAGTAATGGCTGTCTCGCTGAAGGTGGCGGTCATGGTGATATCGCTCATGCCCTTGGCCGTGGCAGTGTAGGTACCCGGGGTGTACTTTGCAGCGGCAGAAGATGCAGCCGTGCTGCCGGAAGCAGCATTGCAGGCGGCCAGTGCACCGGCGGTGATGCCGCTCATGGCAGCAGCAGAAGCCAGCTTCAGAAAGCTTTTGCGCGAGATCTTTTTCATCTTGGTGGTTCCTTTCGTTTTTCTCTTTCTTCTCAATGTGCGGGGTCGTGCGCCCCTTTTGATTGTTAATTCTTATCACAATATCTCGCACTTGGAAAAATATTGCATTTCTTCTTATAATTAGAAGTAAAAGTTATAAGCAATTTTTTAAGAGAAAAAGGAGCCGGTCATGACCCTGCAGCAGATGCGCTATTTTATTGCGGTGGCACAGAATTTGAGCTTTTCCAAAGCGGCACAGCAGCACTATGTTTCCCAAACGGCGGTCAGCCAGCAGATCAAGCTGCTAGAAGAAGAACTTGAAACTGAGCTGTTTCAGCGCACACGGCACTCGGTGGCGCTTACCAGTGCCGGGCAGGTATTCTACGAGTATGCGGTGCGCATCACCGATCTTGCGGAGGATGCCGCCCGCCGCACCCGCGCCGCTGCTGCCGAGTGCAGCACCCCGCTTGAGATCGGCATGATGAGCGGCATGGAAAACCTGCCCATTCTGGAAAAGCTGCTGCTGTTCAAGGAGCAGCACCCTGCCATTCCGCTGCACTTTCATCTTGGGGATTTTCCCACCCTGAAAAAATCGTCTGCAGCAGAAAAGCTGGACTTTGCCCTGCAGCTGGAGCTGGTCCCGCTGGAGGATGCCTCCTCCCTGCTGCGTGCTCAAGTAGGCCAGCTGCGCCAGTACGTAGTGCTCAACCGCCAGAGCCACCTGTCCAGCTATGCGTCCCTGCACCGCAGCCAGCTTGCCAGCGAACAATATTATGTACCCGCCATGGATCGGGAGCTGTGGAACCAGTTTGCGCAAGTCCTCACCCGCCACGGCAGCGACCCGCAGAACATCAAATTTGGCGTATTCCATGGAGGAGTTGATGTTGCAGCTGGCTTTCTACGGCGGCTATACCATCCTTGCCGAACCGGTGCTGGCTCAGCTGCCCGCCAACAAAAAATCCTCACCTTTATCCCGCTGGAAAACGATACCGTTCCCGCTTGGGCCGTATGGAACCGCGAGAACATCTCGCCCGCCCTCCGGCTGCTTCTGCGTGAGCTGGATATTGACCCGTGACCTGCTGCAGAACGCATTGACGATCTTGCGTAAAAGCGCTGCTCTTTTTCAGAAATTCAGCAAGAAAGGTCTCTCCGGCGTTGCGTGGAGAAATGCAAAGGTCGATCACATGAATCAAAACGATTCTGTCCCGGACGATTTCACTCTTTCGCCGGCCCTTGTGGATGCACTGCCCGCACTGTTTTTTTTTGCCTGCAACATGGTACTGGTGGCAGGAATTTTGCTTTTATCATGAATATGCAGTGAGCCGGAAGCCTCTGATCTACAGAAGGCTTCCGGCTCATTTGCTATGGATTTTTTACGTAGATGCCATTCGAGTCCTTGATCGAAACAAAAAATTCCACGTCATACGACTTGGGATTTCCTGGTAGCCTATTCTGTTGCTCAAACACCCCACTGGGGTGTTTGTTGCTGTCGCAAACGCAAACTTCTGATAAACAAAAAACGTACCCGCACCCTTTTTCATAAAGAATCGGGTTCGAGTACGAACTGTATGGTGGACGGTACAGGACTCGAACCTGTGACCTCCTGCACGTCAAGCAGATGCTCTACCAGCTGAGCTAACCGTCCATAAGTCATATCGACTTGAATAGTTTACCACAGCCTGTGCAAAAAAGCAATACTTTTCTGTGATTTTTTATTTTTCCGCCTTCAGCGACCTGTGGACGATATCGTACAGCACCGGCTTCATGGCTTCAATATCATCGGGTTTGCCCTCCAGCACGCTGGAATAGCACACCGACATGCACATGCTGCCCAGTGCCGTGATGCGCTGGTAGATCTCCCGCTCGGTGCGGCCGGCCATTTCCGGGCTGGTCAGCACCACATTCAGCAGCTTGCGCATCAGCGGCTCGGCTTCGCGGCTGGCCTCGATCTGATCCAGCCCCGGCCATATGAAGTTGTGCTCCAGAAACTTGAGCACCAGCGTATCCTTCCGCAGTGCTTCGATGATATGGTCGATCACCGCCACCATCTTGTCCGGGAAGTTTTCGAGCTCTGTCTGCTTTCCACCGCTTCGCACGCGTCGCTCAGCAGCTGGTAGCTCACCCGGCCCAGCAGCGCCTGCATCACCGCACCCTTATCCTGAAATACAGATAAAGTGCCCTTGGCCACCTTGGCCCGGCTGGTGATGTCCTCTACGCTGGTTTTTGCGGCACCTCGCTCCAGAAACAGATCATAGGCTGCTTCCAGCAGCGCCCGGCGCTTCTCCTGCATTTTTGCCCTCCACGGTACCCATATTCCCTGACGATTCCTCTTTCCGCTCGGTTTCATTCGCTCATTTGTGTTGTCTCAATCATTTTAGCAGTCCTTTCCGATAGTGCAAGTCGAAAAAAGCTATACAATTTCAGGCAGTTGATAAGCAAAACTGACTTCTGGTCACTTTTTTGTACTTGACACCCGGTTTGTCATGGTTATAATAGTGTTTGCTTGGAAATGACCGCCAGTCATTTTACTAAGATTTTTAACCATTTTCTATGGAGGGTTCTCATGAAAAAGATCGCACAGGGCATTGTGCGGCTGCGCAAGCTGATCCTGACAGTAGCATTCCTGCTGTTGATCCCTTCCGCAATCGGCGCAATTGCTACCCGAATCAACTATGACATCCTCACCTACCTGCCGCAGGATCTGGACTCCATGATCGGCGAGGTAGCCCTTGAGGACGATTTCCATCTGGCCTCCACCGGTATGATCACGGTAGAAGGCTTACCCACAAACGAATTGATCGCCATGAAGAAGGACATCGAGGCTGTTCCCGGCGTGACCCAGACCTTCTGGCTCAGCGATGTGATCGACCCCAGCATCCCCACCGAGATGCTGCCCGCCGATGTACAGCAGTTCATGTTCGGCAAAAACGATTCCACCATGCTGATCGTCCGCTTTGACGCCCCCAGCGCCAGCGACGAGACCATGGAAGCCGTCGCTCAGATCGAAAAGCTGCTGCGCAAGGACTGCTTCTTCGGCGGTATGAGCGTTATCCTGCAGGACACCAAGGCACTGGTCAATCAGGAAATGCCCATGTACATCCTGATCGCCGTGGGTGCCAGCCTTCTGGTGCTGTTCCTTTCGCTGGAAAGCACCATCACCCCGCTGCTGTTCATGCTGGGTCTTTTGTTCCCCATTGCGTACAACTTCGGCACCAACATCTTTCTGGGCCAGATCAGCTACATCACCGAAGCACTAGCCACCGTGCTGCAGCTGGGTGTCACGATGGACTTCTCCATCTTCCTGCTGCACCGCTATCAGGAAGAAAGGAGCTGCGCTCTTCCAACGAGGAGGCCATGACCAGCGCCATCTGCAAGACCATGACTTCCATCTCTGCTTCCAGCCTGACCACCATTGCAGGCTTCCTGGCACTGTGTGCCATGCGTCTGACGCTGGGCCGCGATATCGGCCTTGTCATGGCAAAGGGCGTTGCCCTCGGCGTCATCTGCACCGTGGTCATCCTGCCCTCCCTGATCCTTACCTTTGATAAATGGGTGGAAAAGTACAAGCACCGCACCGTGATCCCCAAGCTGAAAAAGCTCAGCTACTTTGTTTCCAACCACTCGGTGCCCATCGTGGTTATCTTTATCCTCATCCTCATCCCCTTTGCCATCGCGCAGAACAAGACCGAGGTGTACTACACCCTGTTCGACTCCCTGCCGCAGGACCTGACCGGCATCGTGGGCACCAACAAGCTGGGCGAGGACTTCGGCATGACCACCAGCCACTTCATTCTGGTGCATGACGACCTGACTGCCACCGAGGTGAGCGACCTGTGCGATGAACTCAAGGACGTGGATGGCATTACGCAGGTGGTAAGTCTGGATTCCATCACCGGCCCGGGCTTCCAGACCGAGCTGCTTCCCGACAGCATCATGGAAATCCTGCAGTCCGGCGGCTACAAGCTGATTTTGGCCAACAGCTCCTATAAGACCGGCACGGATGCCATCAACAACCAGCTGGACGAGATGATTTCCCTCATCAAGACCGTTGACCCCGAGGGCGTCATCACCGGCGAGGGTGCCATGACGAAAGACCTGATCGAAGTGGCAGATGTGGACTTCAAGAACGTCAACGTCTGGTCCATCATGGCCGTTCTGGTCATCATCGCCGTTTCCTTCAAGAGCATTTCCATCCCGGCGCTGCTGGTGGCCAGCATTGAAGCCGCCATCGCCATCAACATGGGCATCCCGTACTTCACCGGTACGCAGCTGCCCTTCATTGCAAGCATCGTCATTGGCACCATCCAGCTGGGTGCTACCGTGGACTACTCCATCCTGATGACCACCCGTTACCACGAGGAGCGCGCCTTTGGCCGCACACCGAAGGAAGCCGCCCAGCAGTCGCTGGAGCACTGCAGCCAGTCCATCCTGACCAGCGGCCTGACCTTCTTTGCCGCCACCGTCGGTGTGGCTGCCATCAGTAAGATGGAGCTGCTGAAGAGCATCTGCCTGCTGATCTCCCGCGGCGCACTGATCAGCATGGTGGTCATTCTGGTGATGCTGCCCGCAGCCCTGATGCTGTGCGACTGGATCATCCGCCACACCACCCTCAAGTGGATGGTACCCGAATCCGCCAACGCCAAGAAGTCTGAAAAGGAGTAATTACATTATGAAAAAATCGCTTCGTTTCGCCAGTGCGGCGCTGGCTCTCACCCTCGCCGCAGGCTGTGCAATGCCCGCATTTGCAGCTGGTAAGAGCAGCTTTTCCAAATCCGAGACCGTCTATGCTGTGATGAACGGCGACGGCTCCATCAAGAGCACCACCGTCAGCGAGCATCTGTACAGCGCCTCCGGCCTTGCAAACGTTACCGACAAGACCACCCTGACCGACATCCAGAACACTGAGAGCGATGCCGAGTTCACCCAGAACGGGGAAGAGCTGGTGTGGAACACCAACGACACCGATGTTTACTACAAGGGCAATACCGACAAGGCCCTGCCCATCGATGTGAAGGTGACCTACGCTCTGGACGGTCAGGAAGCTGCCCTTGAGGACATCATTGGCAAGAGCGGCCACCTGACTGTGACCGTCAACCTGAAGAACAACGAGACCGGCACCGTGAACGTGAACGGCAAGGACCGCACCATCGTCACTCCGCTGATCACCGCTGTGGGCGTCATTCTGGGCGGGGATGCTGCCAACGTGACCGCAGAACACGGTATGATCGAAAGCGCCGCCAAAAGCAGCGTTGCCGCCTTTGTTACCCTGCCGGGCGTGAAGGATTCCCTGTCCGGCCTGCTGCCCGATGAGGTGGACAGCATCGAAGACTATCTGCAGGACACCGTGACTGTGGAAGCCGATGTGGAAGACTTTACCTGCCCGCAGGTCATGGTGGCCTGCGCTACCAGCACCGCTGCTCTGGGCACGGACAATGTGTTTGACCTGAGCAGCATCAACGACCTGACCGATGGCATCAACCAGCTGAACGATGCCATGAGCCAGCTCATGGACGGCGCTTCCCAGCTGGTGGACGGCACCTCTCAGCTGGCAGGCGGTGTTCTGGCCCTGCTGGACGGTGCCAACACCCTGAACAACGGCGCTGCCGCTCTGGACGACGGCCTTGGCCAGCTGACCAACGGTCTGGACACCCTGAGCGCCAACAATGCAGCACTGAACGCCGGTGCGCAGCAGGTGGCTGACGGTGTGCTGGCTTCTGCCAACAAGACCCTGAAGGAAGGCGGCCTGATCGACGAGGACATGACATGGTCGAACTACGAGGCTGTGATCGACAACATCCTCACCATGAACGATAGACCCTTGCTGCCGGCCGCAAAAAGATGGTGCGCACCATCTGGGAGCAGGCTCCCAGCTTCAAGGATAGCCAGCTGGATCTGGCCCTGTATCTGTCCGCGACCAAGACGAACCACGATCTGGAAGCAGCCCTCAAGCTGATGCAGAACTTTGACGCTTCCATGCTGACCGGCGCTCTGGAGATGGTGACCAATGCCGATGCAAAGAACACCGCCAAGGCTGAGCTGAAGTATCAGGTGGAGAACAGTCAGGATATGGCCGATGTCCGCGCCCTGAAAACCAGCCTTTCTCAGATCCAGTTCTTTGTTTCCAGCGTGAACCAGTACACCGCAGGCGTGCAGACCGCTGCGGACGGTGCCCACTCCGCAAAGGATGGCAGCGCACAGCTGGCTGCAGGCACCAAGACCCTGTATGACGGCGTGAACACCCTGAACACCGGTGCAGGTCAGTTGAATGACGGCGCAGGCCAGCTGAACGACGGTCTGAACCAGTTCAACGAGGAAGGCATCTCCAAGCTGACCGGCGCGCTGGATCAGGATCAGCTCCATGGCCTGAAGACCGTGCTGGACGAGATGATCGACCGCCTGAACGACTACACCAGCTTTGCCGGTGCACCGGACGATGCCGAGAGCAGCGTGAAGTTCGTCTATAAGACCGCTGAAACCGTGGCTGCTGCCGACACCACTGCAGCCGAGACCGAGACGGTGAAGGAAGGCAATATCTTTACCCGCCTGTGGCAGCGCATCGTGAACCTGTTCAAGTTCTGATAAGACATCTTCGAGAATTCATGTTGAACCTCTTTCCATAGAGAAGGGCTGTTGCAAAACAGCCCCAACGAAAAAATGAGATAGGCTTCCCCGAAAGGGCTGCCTATCTCAATTTTTTTTTGAGATCTGCCTTTGAGTTTTCAGCGTTCTGCCCGTTTTGTACGGTGAATGCGGCTGTTTTCAACATTTTAAAGAGACGCTGTTTTGCAACAGCCCTGCGGGCGATGGAATGGCCCGACTCGTGTCCGGCAAGAAAGCTGCCCGCCCACGATATGCAGTTTACTTGCGTGCGATCATTTCGGTGTAAGCCAGCACCAGCGGGCCGACACCCTTGGCATCGTTGCAGACCACCGGCTCGCTGAAGTAGTAGGCCAGGGAGCCGTCGCGGTGATCCTTGCCGCCAAGACCCGCCACCAGGCAGATGCCGTCCAGCTGCAGACTGCCATCCGGGTTCTTGGAGAGGTACTTGTCGCAGGTGCCGTAGAAGGCCTTTTCGGCCCATGCGGCCATGCGTTTCGGCAGGTAGCCCAGACGCACGCCTTTGAGCACCGCGTAGGCAAACAGCGCGGTGCCGCTGGTCTCGAGGTAGTTGCCCTCCACGCCGGGGTGGTCCATCACCTGCCAGAACATGCCGGTCTCCTCGTCCTGGAATTTGTGCACATCCTCAATGGTCTGCTTGAGCATTGCCATGATGCCGCGGTACTCGTTGTACAGCTGCTCGTCCATCCGCTCCAGCACGTCCACCATGGCTACCATGAACCAGCCCATGGCACGCAGCCAGAAGTTGGGGCTGCAGCCGGTGACGGGGTCGGCCCAGTACATCTGGCGGCTCTCATCGTAGCCGTGGTAGTACAGGCCGGTCTTTTCGTCCCGCATGTGCTTTTTGATATTCATGAACTGTTTGTAGCTGTCGATGCAGCCCTGCATCTTGTTAAAGCGTGTCTCGTACTCCATGTAGAAGGGCTGGGCCATGTAGGTGCCGTCCAGCCACACCTGCCACGGGTAGATGTCCTTGTGCCAGAAATTCCCCTCTTTGGTGCGGGGCTGGGTGGCCAGCTGGCTGCGGATGGTCTCGATGGCCTTGCGGTACTTTTCATCCCCAAAGATATCGTACAGGGTGAACAGGTTCTTGCCCTGATTCACGTTGTCCAGATTGTACTCCTTGGGGTCGTAGGTCTTGATGGAGCCATCCTCCTGCACGAACCAGTCGATGAAGTTCTTGGAAAAGCGCAGGTACTTCTCGTCGCCGGTGGTCTTGTACAGGCTCAGGCAGGCGGTGATCATGCAGCCGTCGATGTAGTTCCACTTGTTGGGCTTGCCGCTGCGCACCTTTTCGATGTTCCACATGGGTGCTTCGGCGCTGGAATTGGCGATCAGGTAGTCCACGTAATCGCCCAGCATGGCAAGAATTTCTTCATGGGTCATGGTATCAGTCCTCCTCAAAATGGCCGACATTTGCAAAGTGCAGGCGTTCGCCCTCGTAGCCCTCGATCTTCACGTTGTGCAGGTCGATCTCCTTGACGTTCTCGGCGTAGATGGCCAGCTTCTTCACCAGAGGGCGGTTATCCGCCATAGCGGCCTGACCGGCCTCGGCATTGGGGTCAAAGGTGATCGTGACGTTCTTCATGGAAACGCGCTCAATAGGCTGCTCCGGCAGGCCGTCGAAGTAGCATCCCGCGAACTGAGCGTCGGTGGCGACGATGTCCTCCATGGTCAGGCTGCCCAGCTTCGGGGTGTACTCGTCCACGGGCATGGCATCGCGGCACTGCACATAGGGGCCGTGGCCGTCCGGGTCGCAGAAGTAGAACATGTTGATGACGAAGGGTGCCTTGACACCCCGCATCTCCACGTTGCGGAACACCAGCCCGTCGATGACGGCGGTGTTGCCGCGGCCACGGCGGGTCTTGACGCGCAGGCCGCGGTCGGTGTGATCCATCAGGCACTGGGTGACCACCATATCCTTCACACCGCCGCTCATCTCGCTGCCAATGACGATGCCGCCATGGCCTTTGTCCAACAGGCAGTTGCGGATAACGGTGTGCTCACAGCTCTTTTTCAGCTTCATGCCAAGGAATACTTTGCTGGCCTTCATGGCAATGCAGTCGTCGCCCACATGGATGTTCACGCCGATGATGCGGATATACTCGCAGCTTTCGGGGTCGATGCCGTCGGTGTTGGGGGGCATTGTAAGGATTGTTGATGTTGAAGTTCAGCAGGTCAAGATGCTTGACAAAGATGGGGTGGATCGTCCACGAATAGCTGTTCTGTACCGTGATGCCGTGCAGGCAGATGTTCTCGCTGTCCACAGCAGCCACAGCGCGGGGCCGCCATGCGATGCGCTTGATCTTGGGCGTTACCCACCAGTCGCCGTTCTCGGCATCGCAGTCCAGCGTGCCCTCGCCGGTCACAACGACATCGTGCACCTGCGTGATGTTCAACAGACCCGCAAAGCTGTCCAGCGGGTTGCCCTCCCAGCCGGTCAGGTAGTATTCATCCACCTCGTTCTCGCTGGGGATCACGCCGGGCAGGATGGGGTAGTGGGTGCGGTCATTGTCGCCCAGCAGCACAGCGCCCTTTTTCAAGATAGAGGGTGGTGTTGCTTTTCAGGAACAGGCTGCAGGTGCGGTAGCGGCCTGCGGGCACGTACACTGTGCCGCCCTTGGGGCAGGTGGAAAGAGCCGCCTGCAGCTTGAGGGTGTTGTCCGTGGTGCCGTCAGCCACCAGACCGTAGCGGGAAGCATCCACAAAGAAGGTCTCGGCCTCGGTGGTAAAGGTGCAGGTCAGGCTTTCGCCCTCGGCCTGCACACCCACCGTGTACTCCGTACCGGGCAGCAGGGAGAACAGGGAGAACACGTTGGTCTGGCAGGCTTCGTAGACGGTCTTGCCGTTCAGGGTAACGGTGAACGGGTGGGCCGGACGATAGCACAGGCCGTTTTTCCAGCTCGAAAACAGCGCTGCGCGTCATGGAACGGATAAGCGACAGATTCATGGGAGAACCTCCTGATGGTTTTGTCTTGCCCCGCAGGAAGCGGACATGATATGATAAAGATTAGAATGAAGGGAACCCCTTCCGTCGAACCCTCGCGGGTTTGCCACTTCCATCCGTGATGGAGGCTTTGGCATACCGGAAAGCTTTTCCTCTTCACCAGAGGCTCCCTCTTTGAGGGAGCTGGCGCGGCATCAGCCGCGACTGAAGGAGTTACCTATGAGATCAGAACGTGAAAAGATCACCGGCAAGGTGGCCGCTGCCACCCTGCGGCTGAATGCGAACCGCTACGAGCTGCCGCCGGATGAGGACACCTGCTATCTGCTGCTGGTGTCCGAAGGCAGCGTGACGCTGGAATCAGGCGGTCAGAGCGTACTGGTAAACCCCGGCAGCGCCGTGCTGCTTGGCCCCGGCGGCTGCCGCTTTGCACAGACCGGCAGCGCCGTGCCGCAGATCGTGGGGTGCCACTTTCCACTGGGGATGCTGCATGATTTGAAAAACACAGCCGGGCGGGATTTCGGCCGCCTGTTTGCGCCCGGGGAGCGCACAGTGCTGTATGCACCGGTGCAGTGGCAGAGCCGCATCCGTACCCTGCTGGAAATGATGGCCAGCGCCAGCACCGAGCAGGATTACCCCGGCCCGCTGTACCTGCTGCTGATCCTGCACTATGTGGAGCAGGAGTGCATTGCCGAGAGCAGCGCCGTGGCGCGTCCCCACAACGAAACGGTGGAGCAGATCTGCGCCTACCTTGCGGCCAATTACCGGCAGAAGTTTTCCCTCACCGAGGTGGCGGCGCAGATTTTATCTTTCGCCCTACTACCTGAGCCGTTTGTTCCGGCGGGTAACGGGCCAGTCCATCGTGGATTACATCAACAACCGCCGCATCGAAGCGGCCCAGAAGCTGCTGGAAACAACTGAGCTTTCCATCAGTGCGGTGGCCGAGCAGACCGGCTTTGCCAGCGCCGCCCATTTCCGCCGGGTGTTCCGCGAGGTGATGGGTACTGGGCCCACTGCAGTACCGCAAAGGACATAAGAAATAGAAACACCCCCTGCGCCATCTACGGGAACGGCACAGGGGGGTGTTTTGTTTGTATCAGATGATCTTATGCTGTGCGGGGAAAGGGCTTAGCCCTTGACGGCACCGGCAGAGATACCTTCAACGAACTGGTCCTGTGCACAGAAGAAGACGATCAGCTGCGGCAGGATGGAGATGAGGGACAGAGCAAGGATCTTGTTCCAGGCGAAACCGGTATCACCGTCCATGGACAGCTTGACGAACAGGGACATCGGGTACTTACCGGGAGTGCTGACGTAAAGCAGCGGACCCATGAAGTCGTTGCAGCTCCACATGAACTGGAACAGTGCGCAGGACACCAGAGCGGGGCCAAGCATGGGCACGATGACCTTGTACAGGGTCTGGAAGGAGGAGCAGCCGTCGATGGCAGCGGCTTCGTCCAGATCACGGGGGACATTGCGCATGAACTGCACCAGCTGGTAGACGAAGTAGGTCTCGGTCGCAAATGCGCAGTGCACCCAGATAGCCAGATAGAAGGGGCTGTCCAGCCAGCCGAACTTGTTGTACAGCAGGTACTGCGGCACATTCAGAACGACCTGCGGCAGGAACAGGGTGGCCAGCATGATGTTGAACATCAGCTTACGGCCGGGGAAATCGAAGCGGCCAAAGCCGTAGGCAGCCACACAGGCGGAGACCACCGTGCAGATCACCTTGGGGATGACGTAGCTGTAGGTGTTCAGCATGGCCTGCAGGATGTTGATGGAACCGCCGAAGTTGTTCAGAGCGCCGCGGTAGCCATCCAGAGTGGGGTGCTTGATCCACAGGCTGATGCCTGCAAAGATCTCGCTGTTGTCCTTAAAGGTAGCACTGATCATCCACAGCAGGGGATAGATCATGATGATGCCGACCAGGATCAGGACGAAATACTTGAAGAAGGTCGCGATTTTGTTCGATGTTTTCATTCCCATACTGGTCACCTTACCTTTCGTCAGAGTAGTAGACCCACTTCTTCTGGCTGGTGAATGCAATGATCGTCAGGATGCAGACGATGATGAACATGATCCATGCCAGAGCGGATGCCATACCCATGTCATAGGACTTGAATGCGTAGTTGTAAACCAGCAGAGAGATCAGCGTGGTGGAACCACGGGGGCCGCCGTTGGTGATGATGTACGGGCCATTGAACTCCTGGAAAGCCTGGCAGATCTGAGTGACCAGGTTGTAGAAGATGATGGGGGTGATCATCGGAACAGTGATGGAGAAGAACTGACGCCACTTGCCGGCACCATCAATGGTAGCGGCTTCGTACAGGTCTGCAGGCACGCCCTTCAGAGCGGCCAGAAACAGCACCATGGCAGAACCGAACTGCCAGATGCGCAAAAAGCAGATGATCCACAGCGCGTAGCTGGGGTCAGACAGCCACTCGGGGCCCTGCACCAGACCAAAGGTGACAGCGCGCAGCACGGTGTTGAGCAGGCCGTCCACGCTGAACACAGCCTTCCACAGAACGGCGATCGCAACAGAGCCGCCCAGAATGGAGGGGATGTAGTACACAGTACGGAACAGGTTGACGCATGCGATCTTGAAGTTCAGGATGTATGCGATGAACAGCGCAAAGACCAGCTTCAGAGGCACGGTGATGAAAGCGTACTTGAAGGTGATGATCAGCGCCTTGGTGATCTTGGTGGTGGTAAAGGCCGTGATGTAGTTGGCCAGACCAACGAACTGGGTACCGCTCTTGAAGAAGTTCATATCGGTGAAGCTGTAGTACAGCGACTGACCGAAGGGAACTGCCTTAAAGACGACGAAGCCGATGATCCAGGGGATCAGATAAAACAGACCCTGATATTTGTCCAGCCATTTCTGGAACGGGGTGCGCCCGATGGCGGGAGCATTGTCTTTCTTTCATCTGGGAAATCCTCCTTTTAAGGAATTTCGGAGCATGAGACGGACGAAGGGGTAACAGACTGGATACAGCTTTGTCAAGAATTTTGTAATATATCTTTGACAAAAAATGGGGCATCTGCCGGTCGGGCGGCAGGTGCCCCTCAGGTTCAGTCAAAGGGTGCCCTTTTCTGTGCGTGACCGCACACGGCGGCACTCAAAAATGTAACTTAGCCGATGGTGTAGCCAACAGACTCCATGCCGTCCAGCAGGGTGTCAACAACGTCTGCGCCGGCAACGCCGTCGTAGTCAACGGTATCGAACACTTCCTGATAGATGCCGGTGCCGGAAGCCTTCAGGTCGTTGTTCTCGAACAGGGGATCCAGCTTGTTGGTGGTGAAGGCCATGACCTTGGCGTTTGCATCAGCAACCAGATCCTTGACAGCGCCGGCAGCCTGAGCAGCAGCCAGACCAGCCTTGGAAGCGGGGATGCCGCACTCGGAACCCATGATGGAAGCGCCCTTCTCCTCGTTCAGCAGGAAGTTGATCAGGGTAGCAGCCTCGGCAACGCACTTGCTGGTCTTGGTGATGGCCAGACCCATGGAGACCTTGGAGAAGCCGCCGTTGTTGTCGCCGAACTTGATCTCTTCGCCAACGGTGAAGCCGTCCTTGTTGGCATCATCCAGAGCGGAGGAGTACTTGGAAGCAGCGGAATCCCACTCGAAGATGCCTGCGATCTTACCGGTGATCCACTCGTTGGACTGGTGGGTAGCGGTATCAGAGTTTGCGGAGTAGTAGGTCTTCAGGTTCATCATGACGTGGCCATCCACCAGGCTCTTGATGAAGTCGATGCCCTCAGCGATCTCGTCCTCGGTGTAGTTCAGGGTAGAGGTGACGGGGTCAGCCCAGTCCTTGCCGTACTTGGACTCGAGGTAGAAGACCATCAGGATCATACGGTCGTATGCGCCCAGATGCATGGGGTAGTAATCGTCGCCCAGCTTCTCCTTGAATGCCTTGCCGGCAGCCATCAGATCATCCAGAGACTTGGGAACTTCGGTGATGCCAGCCTTGTTGAAGGTGGTCATGTTCCAGAAGAAGATACGGCCGGTCATGGAAACGGGCACGCACTGCTGGCTGTTTGCAACGTAGCAGGCGTCCATGGCAGCGTCATCCCACTGGGTCAGATCCAGGAACTTGGAAACAGTGTTCAGGTCCACGAACTTGCTGCCGTCAGCAGAGTAGTTGTACAGCCAGTTCCAGTTCACCTGGCACACATCCTGTGCGTTGCCTGCGATGAAGGCAGCTGCCATCTTCTCTTCCCAGCCGGACCATGCGGCGAAGGTGGGCTCGATGGTGATGTTGGTGTGCTCAGCCTGGAACTCCTTGATGGCGTTCTGGTAAGCCTCGTGACGGCTGTCGCCGCCCCACCAGCTGATGGTCATGGAAACAGGGCCGTCAGACAGTGCCAGGCTCTCGTCTGCAGAAGCAGCGGGAGCGGAAGAAGCGGTGGAAGCAGCAGAGCCGGATGCAGCAGAGTTGCCGCCGCAGGCAGCCAGAAGGCCGGCAGCGCCCACAGCGCCGGTGACCTTCATGAAATCACGACGAGAAATTGCCTTGCTCATTTTCGTTCTCCTCCTAAATACAGAAAACATCATCTCGAACGGGGGATCTGCACATACCCCGTTGTATACAATTATGATAACAAAACAACAACCAAAAAGAAAGACGCAAATTGCAGATATCTAAACAAAAAACGTACAAATATTGCTCTTGTTTCCGCGCAAGAATTGACGCCTTCGCTGAAATGAATAAACTTGGCTCGAAAAACTGTGCAACATGTATACTTCGCTATTTTGCATAGAAAACTGGGATGCATCATAGGAGGAACGTCGAATTTTGCAATAATTTTGTAAACATTCCGTTTTAGAACGTGGAAGCGTTGCATACATTGTGGACGAACAACAGCTTAAAAAGCCCGGACGGGAGCCTTTGAACTGATATATCAATAGTGCAAAAAATGTTCACTCTGATATATCAATTGTTTGCGGCAGTCCCCCGGCACCGGTCTGCAGACATGGAAATCGGTGCTTCTTCGCCCTTTTGGGGGGTGAAAAAAGCACCGACAGCGACATATTTTGCGCTGCTGCGTGGACTGCGCCTGTGGGCCGGGAATAAAAAAGAAAGGCTGCCGTGTCGTTGGACACAGCGGCCTTGTATACAAGTTTCAGTCAGCCTGCGAAGCAGCTTTTTCGGCGTAGAACGCGCGCTTTGCCTTGAAATAGCACTGGGGGCACATGCTCACGTACTGCACATCGTTTTCCAGATCGATGGCCACCTGCTCGCCCTCAAAGACGAATCTGCCGTTCACTCTGCGGCAGTTGCAGATGGCCTTGCGGCCGCAGGTGCAGATAGTCTTCATCTCCTCGATGGTGTGGGCCAGCTCCAGCAGGCGGGTAGAGCCGGGAAAGCCCTTAAGCGAAAAATCTGCCCGCAGGCCGTAGCAGATCACCGGAATGTTCAAATCCACCGTGACCATGAACAGCTGTTCTGCCTGCTGCGCAGTGAAAAACTGGCTCTCGTCGCACAGCACGCAGGCCAGCGGCGCACCGTCAGCGTTGGCCGTGCGCACGGCCTCGAACACGTCCGTCTCCGGCGGGATCAGCAGATCAGCCTTGCGGCGCACGCCCAGACGGCTCACCAGCTCACCGCCGCCCTTGGTGTCCACCTGTGGCTTGAGGATCAGCACCCGCATCCCCTGTTCTTCGTAGTTGTGGGCTACCTGCATCAGGGCGGTGCTCTTGCCGCTGTTCATTGCGCCGTAGCGGAAATACAGTTTTGCCATTTGAAAAAACTCTCCTTACAGAAAGAACCCTCTCAGCCAAAGCCTGACGGCTTTGCCAGCTCCCCCAGATGGGGGCAGCTTTTGCTGCATCTTCCGGGCAGGCTGTCCTTCGCCGGAGAAGCAGAAACTTTGCCCGTCCCCACTCATAAAGCTCCCCTTTCGGGGGAGCTGTCGAGCGTATGCGAGACTGAGAGGGTTCAGCGGCATCTCAGGCTTTGACTGAGAGGGTTCTCTTATTACTTATAATAGGTGCGTTCAGTCCTGATTGCGCAGGCGGTAGCCAAGGCTCATCAGGCTGTCGCCCAGATGGACGTTCTCCACCACCACATCGGGATACGGCACAGAGAGGTCATAGTGGGAGAAGTTCCAGAAGCCCTCGATGCCCAGATCCACCAGACGGCCGCTGACCTGTTCCGCACCGTCGCGGGGCACACAGAGCACTGCGACCTTGGGGTGATGCTCGGCACAGAAAGACTCCAGCTCGTCGATATGGCGGATCTGGATGCCGCTGATCTCCTTGCCCACCTCGCTCTGTGCCACATCAAAGGCGGCGATCAGGCGGTAGCCGTTGGTGTCGGTGGTGATAAAGCGGCTCACTGCCTTGCCCAGACGGCCGCAGCCGATCAGGATGGTGGGCAGGCGGTCACCGTTGCCGAACAGCAGGCCTTCCAGAATGGAGAGCAGGTTTTCCACCGAGTAGCCAATGCCCTGCCGGCCATTCACATCGCCGATGCAGTTGAAGTCCTGCCGTACCTGCGAAGCGGTGGTGCCCATCTGAGCAGCCAGCTCGCGGGAGGAAATGCTGTTGATGCCGTCTGCCTGCAGAGAGCACAGATAGCGGTAATATTTGGGAAGACGCTTGATAACGGGAAGCGAAGCCCTTGCAGGAGTGTTCATAGAATACTTTCTCCTTTCGCTCTATCGCAGTACTTGCCGCAGCTGCCTGCTTTACAGATACGGCGCAGAGAAACCCCGATCCGTTTACGGGTTCATATTGCAGATATTACAGTCAATTATTTAAAGTATACTGCACCGATGGAGAATGTCAAATCATTCTCAAAAAATTTTTATGAAATGTTACCGCTTTTTTGCTGCAGTGGGTCTGCATAGCCCGGCACAGGCTGGGGAATGCTGACAAAAAACGCAGGAGGAAAGCATATGAACGATGAAACGCAGCAGACCGACGCGCGTCGGCTGGAAAAGGAAGAGATCGAAGATCTGGGCACGGTCACGCTGGCCCGCGGGGAGCATGTGATCCACTGCCTGACCGTCATCGGCCAGATCGAAGGCCATTCGGAAGCGCCGCAGGGCCAGAAGACCACGAAGTATGAGCATGTCATCCCGCAGCTGGTGGCCGCGCAGGAGGATCCCCGCATCGAAGGTCTGCTGGTGCTGCTGAACACGGTAGGCGGGGATGTGGAAGCAGGCCTTGCGCTGGCGGAGCTGATCGCCAGCGTGTCCAAACCCAGTGCAACGCTTGTGCTGGGCGGCGGGCACTCCATCGGTATCCCGCTGGCGGTGAGCGCCCGGCGCAGCTTCATCGTGCCCACAGCCACCATGACCGTGCACCCGGTGCGGCATTCCGGCGTCATTCTGGGGGTGCCGCAGACCATGCGCAGCTTTGAGCAGATGCAGCAGCGCATCACCGGCTTCGTAGCGGCCCACAGCGGCATGACCGAAAAACGCTACACCGACCTGATGCTCCACACCGGCGAGCTGGTGATGGACATGGGCACCGTGCTGGATGGACGCCGGGCCGTGAAGGAAAAGCTCATTGATGAGCTGGGCGGGCTTTCGGATGCGCTGGCGTGGCTGTATAAAGAGATTGAACGCAAATGAAGGCCGATTTTGTACAACAATAGGTTTGCCATTTTCTTCCCTGCGTGGTACAATAATAAAATCAAATAGTGTGTCTACTACAAACGCGGGGAACAAAGAAACATGGCAACAAAAAAACGTAAAACGACAACACGGCGCGCAGCATCGCGCAAAAAACGCGCAGAACAGCGGCTTCCAGCGGGGCTTGGCACCCTGTTTGCAGGCCTTTTGCTGGTGGTGCTGGCCTTTGTGGAGGGAGATTCGGCATGGAAGGCCCTGCACGATGTGCTGTTCGGACTTTTTGGCTGCGGCAGCTTTGTGCTGGGCGCGGCAGTGTGCTGCCTTGCTGTGCAGTATACCCGGGGGCGAAGACCTTCTGCCCAAGATCTTCAAGCTGGTTCTTGGGCTGGTGTTTGCCTGCGGCACGGTGATCGTTTTTTTCCGATATCCAGCCGCAGGGCATGTCGGCATTCCAGATGACAGCTGCCTGCTACGCAAACGGCGTGAATGCATGGATCGGCGGCGGTGCGCTGGGGTGCACTGCTGGGCGGCAGCCTGCTGCTGCTGTGCGGACGGCCTGCGGCAACCCTTATCATGATCGTGCTGGCACTGTGTGTCAGCCTGTACATTTTTTGATCTGACCCCGGGCAGAGGTGTGGCAATGGCTGTGCGCTGCGTTTGGCGGCGTGCACGCAAAGGGCGCGGCCATGGCGCAGCAGAGCGCAGCCCGCCGCGCTGAACGTGCCGCTGCCCGCGCGGCAGAAGCCGAGGCTGAGGAAGACTACGACGAAGCAGAAGATGAATACCGGGATGAGGAAGATGCCGAAGAGGAGATGGAAACTCCGGCTTTCCGCATCGGTGTGCCGGACTGGCTGAATGGCATCCGCCACTGGGGCCACAAGGTGACCGAAGAGATGGAGGCGGAGGAGCCGGAGGCCGCCCCGCAGCCGGAGCCGCCCGCAGATACTTCCGGCCAGCCGCTTGCCCAGCCGGAGCCTGCCGCCCCGGCCATCACGCCGGTGCAGGTACGGGTATCCCGGCCCCGGGCTTCCTTTGACGTAGACCTTGGCCCCGACCACACTGAGGTGAAGGAGGGCGGCAGCGAACCCATCGAGCCGCTCATCGTGGGCCCGGGCGGCACCTTTGGGCAGAACCCGCTGCGCCCGGCCCCCAGACCTGCCCCGCAGCCCATCGTACAGGACGCG
>ENA-OQCV01000068-OQCV01000068.1-human-gut-metagenome-genome-assembly--contig:-NODE-68-length-28808-cov-5.474879_pt1 | contig 28808 bp, 34 predicted proteins | sample MGYA00242766_ERZ504592 | MGnify/ENA primary metagenome ERZ504592 (study PRJEB26092, sample SAMD00036315) | human gut metagenome | host: Homo sapiens | study: EMG produced TPA metagenomics assembly of...
TTCAGCAGCGTGCGAAAGACAAGGAAGATATCTGCAGGCGTGCTGACGCACGGCAAAGATATCTGACGCAGGATTTCACACTCTGATGGGCTGGATTAAGATGCATTATTTTAGAGGATTGCTATAATTGCGGAGTAGTTATTAATTTATAGGAAACCGGAAGTTGTTAAAATGGTAATAAAGAGGAGAAAACATCAATGGAAACAACAGAAAAAAATATGGAACATGGGGAACATTTCAACGAAAGTATTGTCAATGAAGTGATTCTGGAAGATATGAAAAAGAACAGGATCGATCATATGAAATATCTTCCGGGAATGGAAGTACTGGAAGAATCAGACGTGATGGATCAGGTTGTTTCTGCCATGAATGCTTACGATTATGATAAATATACAGAAGCAGATGTACGCAGGGCACTTGCTCATGATAACCGTACACCAGAGGATTTTCAGGCACTGCTGTCTCCGGCTGCATTGCCTCTTCTTGAGGAAATTGCGCAGGCTGCACAGAAAGAAACCAGGAAACATTTTGGAAACAGTGTGTATATGTTTACCCCTGTTTATATTGCAAATTACTGTGAGAATTACTGTATTTACTGCGGATTTAACTGCCATAATAAGATCCGCAGAGCAAAGCTGAACGCAGAAGAGATTGATAAGGAAATGGCTGCTATTGCAAAGACAGGACTGCAGGAAATCCTGATTCTTACAGGAGAGAGCAGAGCAAAATCTGATGTAAAATATATCGGGGAAGCATGTAAGATTGCCCGGAAATATTTCAAAGTAATCGGACTTGAAGTTTATCCTATGAATTCAGATGAGTATGCATATCTCCATGAGTGCGGAGCTGATTATGTAACGGTATTCCAGGAGACTTATAATTCAGATAAGTATGAAACTCTGCATCTTGCAGGGCATAAACGTATATTTCCTTATCGTCTGAATGCACAGGAACGTGCTTTAAAGGGTGGTATGCGAGGAGTAGGATTTGCTGCACTTCTGGGACTGGATGATTTCCGTAAGGATGCTTTTGCCACCGGATATCATGCATATCTTTTGCAGAGAAAATATCCTCATGCAGAGATTGCATTTTCCTGTCCGAGACTTCGGCCGATCATCAACAATGACCGTATTAATCCTATGGATGTACATGAACCACAGCTGCTTCAGGTGGTCTGCGCCTATCGTCTGTTCATGCCATTTGCAAGCATTACGGTATCTACCAGAGAGTGTGAGCGTGTCCGCGATAACCTGGTTGGAATTGCTGCGACAAAGATTTCAGCAGGAGTCAGCACAGGAATCGGAAGTCATGTGGAGGATATCGAAGATAAAGGAGATGACCAGTTTGAGATTTCAGACGGAAGGTCTGTAGATGAAGTCTATCAGGCACTTTTGGATCATGATCTTCAGCCGGTTATGAATGATTATGTGTACCTCTAAAATGCAGAAAAATCCTTATGAAAATGTAATTGCAGTGACCAACCGCTCCCTGTGTCAGCGTCCCTTTACAGAACAGATCGAGCGTGTATGCAGCCTTCATCCGAAGGCGGTTATTCTGAGGGAAAAGGATCTGCCGGAGGAAGAATATTTTCGTCTGGCAGAGCAGATACTGGAAATCTGTAAGAGATATCAGGTTCCCTGTATATTACATACCTATGTAAACGCAGCAGAAAAACTGCACCATCCATATATTCATCTGCCAATATTTCTGTTGGAAAAATATGAGGGAAAGCTTGGAGGTTTCCAGCAGATCGGAAGTTCGGTCCACTCCGTAGAAGATGCATTGAAAGCAGAAAGTCTGGGGGCTGATTATCTTACAGCAGGACATATTTATACAACTGATTGTAAGAAAGGACTTCCTCCCAGAGGACTGGAATTCCTGGAGAATGTCTGTAAAGCAGTAAAGATCCCTGTATATGCCATAGGAGGGATACATTCGGGAACAGGGCAGTTAAATGAGATTATGGAACATGGTTCAGCCGGTGGATGTATTATGTCAGATATGATGAAAATATAGTAAATAAAAGCCGTATTTCAACAATCAAATATGTTGAAATACGGCTTTTATAAAAGCATCATTCATCAAAAATAGTAACAATTTCACCATCCAGAATACGGTTTGTATTCTTTACGGCACAGAAGTTTCCGCACATACTGCAGGTGTCTTCTTTCTCAGGTTTGGCCTCTGCGCGGTAGCGTCTTGCTTTCTCAGGATCCATGCTGAGTTTGAACATTTCTTCCCAGTCAAGACGTTTTCTCGCTTCGCTCATCTTATAATCCCATTCTGCGGCACCGGGAATTCCTTTGGCAATATCAGCAGCATGAGCAGCAATTTTGGCAGCGATAATTCCCTCTTTTACATCAGCTGCATTTGGCAGACGAAGATGTTCTGCAGGTGTTACATAGCAGAGGAAAGCAGCACCTGAATAAGCAGCGATCGCACCGCCGATTGCGGAAGTAATGTGGTCATATCCGGGAGCAACATCTGTTACAAGCGGTCCAAGTACATAGAAAGGAGCGCCATGGCAAAGAGTTTTCTGGATTTCCATATTAGCTGCGATCTGGTTCAGCGGCATGTGGCCAGGTCCCTCGATCATAACTTGAACATCCTTTTCCCATGCACGTTTGGTAAGCTCACCGAGAGTGATCAGCTCTTCAATCTGTGCAGTATCAGTTGCATCTGCGATACATCCGGGACGACATGCATCTCCCAGACTTAAAGTGATATCATACTCTCTGCAGATATCAAGAATTTCATCAAAATGCTCATAGAACGGGTTCTCTTTTCCTGTCATTTCCATCCATGCGAACATAATAGAACCACCTCTGGAAACAATGTTCATGAGACGTTTATTCTGTTTGAAACGTGCTGCGGTTGCACGATTCATACCGCAGTGGATAGTCATAAAATCCACGCCGTCTTCTGCATGCATACGTACGATATCAATCCACTCTTCAGAAGTAATCTTGCCAAGTGCTTTGTGATAATATACTACTGCGTCGTAGATCGGAACAGTACCGATCATTGCCGGACATTCGGATGTAAGTTTGCGGCGGAAGCTTCTGGTATCTCCGTAGGAGCTGAGATCCATGATGGCTTCTGCACCCATTTCTACTGCTGAATGTACCTTTTCATATTCCATATCAACGTCTTTCCAGTCTCTGGAAACACCTAAATTTACATTGATCTTGGTGGTCAGCTTTGCACCGACACCGCTCGGACTGATGCTCTTGTGATTTTTGTTGCAGGGAATAATTACCTGTCCTTTTGCAATCAGTTCTCTTAATTCTTCCACGTCAAAGTGTTCTTTTTCTGCTACGATTTCCATCTGTGGTGTGATGATTCCCTGACGTGCCGCGTCCATCTGCGTTGTATACTGTGTCATTTTTTCCTCCTTGCCCTGCACTGTGGGCTCTTAATTGCTGCACATAGTAATAGATAAACAGCAATATTAAATGAACTGCGCCTCCTGCATACAGCAGGGACTTGCACCTGCGCATATTCGTAAGTTTTTAAGTAAACTACTGGTGTGACAGAGAGTGGTGCCCCCGGTCTGTCGTGGCAATATTTTATTGCCTTTCAGGCGTATGAAATCATTTGCCTGACTATTTGTCCGCAATTAAAACAGGGGGAGATAATATGATATGTCCGTTCAGAGTAAAAGGAAAACTGCAATATGCCAACAAGCATATTGCAGTGTGGAAGAACTATAACTTTCCCTACGTTGGCATTATCCAAATCAGGTAATGGGTTAAAGCGATACAGCTTACTCTCAGCCTGTTTACACAAGCACCCCTTGTCTCAATTACAATCAGTGTATCACTTAGATATGGGAAAGTCAATATAAAATTTTGGCTACGTCATTGATAACGTAGCCGGATTTATGCAATTGCTATGGATAACTATGGTCAGACTAAGGACATATTATAGGCTTTGGAATCAGAATGCCATACTTTGTTTTCACTTTTTATTGGCAATTACCTTAATGCCGTACTTGGTATTCTTTTTCATTCCGGTGAGTGTAAAGAAATTGGAAGTTGTTGTTTTACTTTTTTGAAAGAACTGCTTCCCGGATATTTTATGTAAATACTGTAATTGTCTGCACCGGCAGTTCTGTTCCATTTTACGCTCATGGAGCTGTTTGTGTTGCCTGCTTTCTGAAGAGTGATGACATTGGAAATATATCTGTCCGTAGAGGTTGAACTTACATACCGTTTATTTCCCAGAACCAGGTAAGGGTAAATCTTCACCTGATAAAATGTATTGCCGGATATTGGAATGGTAAAGGAATATCTGGTATTAAAATATTTAGTTATAAGTTTGTGGGCTGCAGAACTCTGGTATACAACCTTATAACCTGTAATGGAGTTTGAAGGGTTTACAGTCTGCATATTGAAGGTATATCTGCCGGTTGATGCATAGGAAGATTTAATCTTTACCTTTGAATAAAGCGTGGTACATCCCACAGTACGGGAAGAAATCGCAATGCCGGATGAATTCAGTGCTGTGATTTTAATAACGTAAGCAGTTCCTGCTTTTAGCTTATTGATCTTAGCTTTGTTGTGGGTATTGCCAATATAGCCGAGAAAACGATAGGAAGAGGAACTTAAAGGGCTGATATTGACAGCATATTTGGAAGCATTGGTAACAGGGTTCCACTGAATAGTTACAGAATTCTCGGAAGCTGCTGTCTGTCTGATCCCGGACTGGGCGGTAAGAGAAGCACCGGCATTCTGTGCATCGGATGATTCAATGGCAGGGATGTCAGAATCGTCACTTTGAGCCAGTTCCACAGATAGTTCAGCGGGTACCAGCTGTGCTGTGGCTGCGAATACAGAGGAAGCGGACGATAATGTGAGAACAGCACTGAGTGCAATACTCACAAAGAATTTTTTAAAACTTCTTGATTTCATGGTAAAACCTCCTTTTGAAGTGCAAAGCGAGATAAAAATCGTTTTGCAGATAGTACACCGAAGTGTGTCTGAGCAGATTTAAATAATAAAAAAGCTCCGTTAATGTTTGATTTATTGTAACATAACGGAGCTGAATTTCTGTAATTTGTCGTTGCGGGTAGTGGTTACTCATCCCATCCGTCATACATACGGATATTGACCTGAATATTTCTTACAATATCTCCCTCCAGCAGATCCAGATCGGATTCATCGGAAATTGCAGGGAGATCCATTTCATCTTCCATTACTTCTGCATAAATCCAGTTATAAGCAGCCTCGTTTGCATTATCAATCGCATCGTCGAGAGTGTCGCCTTCAGCTTCACAACAGGCAAGATCCGGAAAAAATGCTTTATATCTGCCTTCTTCATTTTTGCGGAAAACCGCAGGATATATAAATTTCATTGGTAAGAACCCCCTTTCTGCTTTACGTTTATACTTAGAATAGTATATAATACATTTCATATATTCATCAAGAAAAAAAACGAGTTATTAGTAACGTTACTGAGAACGGAGTGAACAGTAACATTGGTAACAGAAGGATAAGGGGTTATATAGTATGCTGACAATAGAAATGGATAATTTTGACCTGGGGCAGATCTGCAGATCCGGGCAGTGCTTTCGGATGGATCAGATCGGTGATGACCGTTACCGGGTGATTGCGGGAGATAAATATCTGGAACTGACTCAGGAGAGAGGAATTGTCAATTTCTTTTGTCCGGAAGAAGATTTCATTTTCTTCTGGATCCGGTATTTTGATCTGGATTGTGATTACAGTGAATATATAAACATGATCAATCCAAGGGATAAATATCTGACAGCAGCAGGAGAGATGGGAAGCGGAATCCGCATTCTGCAGCAGGATCTGTGGGAGATGATTATTTCATTCCTGATCTCTCAACAGAATAATATTACAAGAATAAAGAAGTGTATTGAAAATATCAGCCGGGAATTTGGAGTAAGAAAAAACAAGCAGCACAGGTGCAGAATATTATGCGTTTCCGACTGCAGAGGCACTGGCTTTGGCAACGGAAGAACAGCTTCGGGAGTGCAATCTGGGATACAGAGCAAAATATGTTCTGGACACAGCCAGAAAAGTCTGTTTCGGAGATATTTCACTTGACAGTCTGCATGATATGACTTATAAAGCTGCACGAAAAGAACTTCTGGGACTGTACGGAGTTGGTGAGAAAGTAGCCGACTGTATCTGTCTTTTCGGACTGCATCAGCTGGATGCATTTCCTGTAGATACTCACATTCGCCAGGCATTGGATGTCCATTATAAACGGGGATTTCCAAACAGACGTTATAAGGGCTGCCGGGGTGTGATGCAGCAGTATATATTTTATTATGAACTGATGAAGTAACTGTTCAGTCAGGGATTCTGCATGAAAATGGCAAAGTTGATTTTCAAGAGAGTCTTACTTGTATCAGGAGGAGTGTAAGCTCCTTCTGATAAACTGCGGAGCAGTTATTCGGTGTAGAGCTGCGTAGCGAAGCGGATTGCAAATATCTGCTTGACTAAAAAGTATATAAGAGGAGGAATGTTATTATGGAAATCGGGGCAATGTTAGACGAATTAAGAGAAAAAGCACTGAAAGACCGTAACATCTGGCAGGAACTGATGGATACCAGAAAGGCGGAACAGCCGCTTGCCGCTTTCTGCGCGAAGTGCCGGGAACTGGGATATCAGATTTATGAGATGGATCTGATCACAGCCGGAGAAGAATTTTATGCTACCATGCGAAGAAGTACCAACGGTGGAGGTGAAAACTCTCCGAAGCTTGCAGGGGAAGACGATTTCTATGAACTTTTCTTCGCAAGTCTTGAGGAGCACATTTAGGCAAATAAGAAAGTCCTCATCTGCTGAGCTAGAGTGTGTCTGAAAAATCATTCCCGCAATCTGCACGCCCCACTTTGCGGGATATTTCACCCGAATTCAGTTGCCGTAGCCCACTACGGCGCCCTCATCCGAGCAAAATATCCCACAAATTGTGACGCACATCTTGCAGAAAGCCTTTTTCAGACACGCCCTGGTTAAAGAAACACAGAGATGGGATTTTCTTTGGGATAATGTGTATAATTGTATGGATTATTTTGGTTATATGTGTATAAAATAATTATTCCTGGCTGTCTACACCAATTTTTTTCACAGATATCATTCAGACAGCACCTGTCACAGTAAGGTTTAGTGCGTGCTGTACAGACATCGCGGCCATGATTGACCAGGCGGTGACAGAGATCATTGCCTTCTTCGGGCGGAATGATCTTCCATAAAGCCATTTCTACTTTCTTAGGTTCTTTCATATTATCGACCAGACCGATGCGGTTGGAGAGACGGATGCAATGGGTATCTGTCACGATCGCCGGTTTGCCGAATACATCTCCCATAATCAGATTGGCACTCTTTCTTCCAACTCCGGGAAGCTTCAGCAGAGCATCAAAATCCCCGGGAACATTGTCATGATACTGTTCGTGGAGGATTTTCATACAGGCACTGATATCTCTTGCCTTACTCTTACCCAGACCACATGGACGAACGATTGCTTCGATATCTGCAACATCTGCATTTGCAAGAGCTTCTACAGTAGGGAACTTTGCATACAGATCCTGTACAACTACATTTACTCTTGCATCTGTACACTGTGCAGCCAGACGCACACTTACCAGTAATTTCCATGCATTATCATAATCCAGAGTGCAGTCCGCATCAGGATATTCCTTTTTTGAACCGTTCAATGACCTCGAGAGCCAGTTCCTGTTTTGTCATAAGTGTTCTATCTCCATTCTGCTAATATTTTATGTTTGTCTTTCCTCTTATTTCGGATGAGTTACCGTTTACTTCGTTCTCAGTAACCATATGATACTATAATAACACAAACAACACCCTCTTGCATTTCCAATTTCCCTATATTAAAATTAAAACTAACCATTGTAAACAAGAGGGAAAAGAATGAAGGTACGAATGTATAATGTAGGTTTCGGAGACTGCTTCTGTCTCCGTGACAGAAAGAAGAGTCTGCTGGTAGATTTCGGAACAAATAACAGCAGGATAGAGGGGCGCCCCAGAAGAGAAATATTTGATGTGATCATCTCAGATCTGTCTACGATCAAGAGTAAAAATCTGCTTCTGACACATTTTCATATGGATCATCTGTCAGGGCTTCTTTATATGATGAAGAAAAAAGATATTTCTGTTGACTTTGGGAAAATTTATCTTCCCGATGTTTTTTCAAAAAAAGAAATGAGCAGAACACTGGTGCTGCTGCTTCTGGCAGATTTGTTAAAAGAATCCGGACTGCCAAGCCGTCAGGTCAGCCTGTTTGCACTGGTGGATGCACTTCTGGAGAACAAACAGAACGTGGAACTGTTAAGCAGGGGAAAACTGTTTGAAAACAAATATCAGGCACTCTGGCCGGATACAGATGTAATCCGGAAGGAGACGGACGAAGTCTATAACAGAATCTGTGAAGACGGGAAATTTAAAGAAGTAATGGATGTTCTGCTTGAATTTGCAGAGAAACTGAGACTGATCGTATGGTCTATGACTGCTGAAGGCAATAAACCGGCGGAAACTGTGGAAAAAGAAACAGATTTAACAGCATCTGAGCTGACAGAACAGCCGGAGGTCCGTCAGAAAATTATCCGGGCATATGTGTATGAGCGTGAATTTCGCAGAATCAAAGCACTTCCTGATTTTAAGAAACTGCTGGCATGGCTGAATGAGAATCAGATAAATCTGCGGCAGTTTAAGCATAAGATCAGTATTGTGTTCCAGAATGCCAGAGACGGAGAATTAAATCTTTTGTTTACCGGGGATGCACAGCCTGAGCATCTGAAAATGATCGCAGAGAACTATGATGGAAAATTGCCATTATACGAACATTACTGGTGTATCAAGGTGCCCCATCATGGAACACAGGGACATTATTTTGATTTCTCTCAGTATGAACCTGAAAATATGCTGATCTCTAATGGAATCCATTTTGCCAACAGCAAGAAAGAGTCAAAAGAACTCCGTACTTCACCGCTCTATGGAGGCTTGTTTTATATTCCGGATACTCATATGTACTGTTCAAACTGTGACTGCTGCGACAGTTACGAGAACGGATGTTCCTGTAAGGAGGCGGATGTTATCTCTCCTGCTTATTACAAGGATATATAAAGCGGTATATTTTGCTCGGATTCGGTTGCCGTAGTTATAGTCTGATTTGAACTAATACAGTGGGAGATTTTTATGATTTTATGATCTGATAAACATAAAACAGCAGACATCTGTATATTCCATCGAATATACAATGCCTGCTGTTTGTTTTTTACAGAATTTATATGATCACAAATTTTATTGGATTATTTTGCCGGTGTCAGGTGCCAGATATCGTTGTTGTACTGTTCGATAGTTCTGTCAGAAGAGAAGAATCCGGCTTTTGCAATATTAACCAGCATCTTCTTTGCCCATGTTTTTCTGTCTGCGTAATCAGCCAGTGCCTGATCTTTCTTCTCAACATAATCGTTGAAGTCAAGCAGTGTCATGAACCAGTCTTTGCTTACCAGTTCGTGGTGCAGTCTTTCGAGATTTTCTTTGTGGCCAAGTGCCAGCATCTTTTCACTTACAATGAAGTCAACACATTCCTTGATGCGTTTGTCATTTTCATAAATATCTCTGGAGCAGTAGTCAGCTTTCTCGTAATGTTCGATAACTTTCTCACTGGATTCACCGAAGATATAGATGTTATCTTCACCAACCAGTTCGCTGATCTCAACATTAGCGCCATCCATAGTTCCCAGAGTAACGGCACCGTTCAGCATGAACTTCATGTTACCTGTACCACTTGCTTCTTTGGAAGCCAGGGAGATCTGCTCAGAAATATCGCATGCAGGGAATAATTTTTCGGCTGCGGATACATTGTAGTTCTCAACCATAACAAGCTTCATGTATGGTGCAACTTCCGGATCATCTTTGATGAGATCCTGGAGTGTGAGCAGAAGATGAATGATATCCTTTGCAATCACATAAGCAGGAGCTGCTTTTGCACCGAAGATAAAGGTTACAGGCTGAGCAGGTTTCTTTCCACCCTTAATCTCCAGATATTTGCTGATGATGTACAGAGCATTTAACTGCTGGCGTTTGTACTCATGGAGACGTTTGATCTGGATATCATAGATGCTGTTCTCATTAATTTCAACACCTGTGTTAGAGAGGATAAATTCTTTACAGGTTTTCTTAGCTTCTGTTTTGATCTCAAGAAGCTTGTTCAAAACTGCCTCATCATCCTTATATTTCAGGAGATTTTCCAGAGCAGTTGCATTTGTTTTAAACTCATCACCGATCAGAGAGGTAATATAGTCTGTCAGCGGATGATTGCAGTGCATTAACCAGCGGCGGAATGTGATACCGTTAGTTTTGTTGTTGAATTTCTCCGGATAAATATCATAGAAAGCTTTCAGCTCGCTTGTTTTCAGGATTTCTGTATGCAGGGCAGCAACACCGTTGATGGAGAATCCATAGTGGATATCCATATGTGCCATGTGAACCAGGTTGTTCTTGTCGATGATGGCTACATTTTCCTGAGGATATTTTGCTTTGATCTTTTCATCCAGCTTTTCGATGATTGGTACAAGGTGAGGAACTACATCAAGAAGGTAGTCCATTGGCCATTTTTCCAGAGCTTCTGCAAGGATGGTATGGTTTGTGTAAGCACATACTTTGGATACGATTTCAGCAGCTTCATCAAAGGCGATTCCACGTTTTGTCAGGAGACGGATCAGTTCCGGAATGACCATACTTGGGTGAGTATCGTTGATCTGGATCACTGCGTAGTCTGCAAGGTCATGCAGGTTGCAGCCTTTCTTTGTTGCCTCGTCAAGGATGAACTGTGCAGCATTGGATACCATGAAGTACTGCTGGAAGATACGGAGCTTACGTCCGTCATCATCGCTGTCATCCGGATACAGGAACAGTGTCAGGTTGTGAAGGATGTCCTTTTTGTTAAAGGAAATTCCGTCGTGAACCATGGATTCATCTGCCAGATCAATGTCAAATAAGTGCAGATGAATGGATTTGTTATTGTAGCCTGCAACATCGATATCGTACAGGGAAGATTTCAGTGAGAATCCGCGGAACGGTACAGTATAGGAAACACCTGCAGGTGTGAGCCAGCTGTGTTCTTCAATCCATGGGTTCGGAGTTTCTTTCTGAAGTCTGTTCTCAAAGAGCTGTTTGAACAGTCCGAGGTGATAGTTCAGACCAATACCTTCGCCCGGAAGTCCCAGAGTTGCGATAGAATCCAGGAAGCATGCTGCCAGACGTCCAAGACCGCCGTTACCAAGAGATGGTTCCGGTTCAACTTCTTCGATAGCAGCGATTTCTTTGCCGTTTTCTTTTAAGAATTTAGCAACATCATCGTAGATTCCAAGGTTGATCAGGTTGTTGGATAATAATTTACCGATCAGGAATTCAGCGGAAATATAATAAATCTTCTTCTTTCCGTCTTGATAGCCTCTTTCGAAGAGCTGGTTCTTTGTATAGATTAATAATGCATTGTAGATTTCTTCGTCTGTGCACTGACGTGCGTTTTTCTTATACAGGTCGTAGATGAGTTTTTCTAAAGTTTCCATCGTAATCTCCCTTTCTGAAATGAATATGTGCTTTTTTATGAGTTAGATTGCTTAATTTTTTAGTTTTGAATAGTGTATTGTTTTTGATTTATATCAGTAAGAGAAGTTCTCTTGCTGACATCTATAACTATATCAGCAGTCTATTCAAAAAAATACAACAAAATTGCGATTTTATGACAGGTTTCTGCGAAACTTGTGAGGGGACATTCCGGTTGCCTGCCGGAATTTCTTAATGAAGTAGCTGGTGTTGTTGAAGCCTACTTCCAGTGCGATCTCTGTGACAGAGGAATCGGAGTGCAGAAGCAGAGGTTTTGCCTTTTCAATGCGCAGGTCATTGATGTAGGCAATCAGGGTCTTGCCGGTATATTGCTTGAACAGTTTCATAAAGTAGTATTCGCTGTAATTGGAGAGAGCAGTGAGCTCTGCTGCGGTCAGTGACTGTGAATAATTGAGATTGATGTAGTCCAGGATCTTTTTAATAGAAGCAAGACTTTTGTTCTCTTCCTTATCTGCGGGAGTGATGTAATTTCCCATGAGCATTTCGTAGAAAAAGCTGAAGAACAAAGCCTTTAATTTTACGAAATAATATGGCTTTTTTTCTTTATGGCAGGAATGGATCCTGTCAAAAAGCAGGCAGATATTCCCATAATTGTCATCAGATCTGGAAATAATATGGGTAAATTCCGCCTGATTATCCATCAACAGGGAAATGACACGTTCCTGACATAAATCTCCCGCCGGGCCTGACAGAAAGTTCAGGTCAAAAACAATACTACGGAAATAAAGGATATTCTTCAGATCTGTTTTTATGCCATGGAGAACTCCACGGTTCACAATGATCAGGTCACCGGCCTTGACGCGGAGGATCTCTTTATTCAGACGGACCAGTCCGCTGCCGGATTCAATATAGATCAGTTCCATCTCGTCATGCCAGTGGTTGTAGAGGGAATGGAAGATTTCGCAGTTGTCTGTATAAGTTTCTATGGGAAGCTCAAAGGAGCCGTGAGAGCTTCGTTCTTTCAGGGTATCATCTACTTCGATCGTGGGAGTAACTGGCATGGAAAGCGCCTCCTTTTTTAGAGATTTTTTATCTGTAGTAAGACAATGGAATCAAAAGTATTATTATGGTCGATCCACTGATAGGAGCCATTATACTTCTGGCAGATATCTTCAATAATAGAAAGCCCATATCCATGAGCTTCCGGTTCTGATTTCGTAGTCTTATGTGTAAAGGTCTGCATCGGGTTCTTGGTATTGTGCATATACACAGTCAGAAATCCGTTGGAAATGTTTGCAGACAGCCGGATTTCAGGATCAGGATTGCCGGAAGCGCTACAAGCTTCGATAGCGTTGTCCAGAAGATTAAAAAATATACTGCTCAGGTCAGTCGTATTAATGGAAATCTTTCCCGGTAAAAGGATCTCGTAGGATATCTGGATATGTTCCTGTTCTGCACGAAGCCGTTTCCCTTCCAGGATTGCCTGTAACAGGTTATTCTGACAGTAAGGATGAAAACGCTTTTTCTGAAAAGTCTGATTCAGATTTCTGATCGAAGTATCAGCCTGCTCATATTCTCCCTGTTCCAGGAGTGACTGGAAGTTCTGAAGTCCCTGTACAGTTTTGACCTGAAAATCCTGAGTATCCTGTCTGCGGATCTGAAGACTGTAATCCTGTTCCTGTTTTAATTGTTTCTGCTTTTGAAGAAAAGCCAGTTCCATTTCAGTATTGGATTTCTTTAACACATCAGAAAGAACGCAGTATAAAAGGATACAGATAAGGACCATAAATACTGCCAGGATCAGAAACATATGATCAATTTTTTCTGTATAAATTGTCGACAGAAAATATAGTAGCTGGAATACAAAGAGGAAGAGAAATAAAGGAATCAATTTAATGTTCTTTCTCATGACTGCAATCCTCCTCTGGTTGTTTTTCTTGTGGTCTGCAATTAATCCGTGACAGAACAGAAGCGGTATATGTTTCTGCTTCCTCATATTTTTTCATATCCATCAAATACATGACAGACATGATGTGATTCTCAATATCGTGATTCCATTTCCGGAGACTGGCATATTCATTACTTAACTGAACGGAATCATTCATCTGCTTTTTCATTAACTCAATTTCCATTTTTTTCTGTAAATATTCCCTGTGCTGCTGGGCTAAAGAACGGACTGCACGCAGAAACAGCAGATAACTGTCGATACATATGATCCAGTAAATGATGCTCAGAGCCAGAACTGCTTCGGGCTTTTTCTGAAGGGAAATTATAACATTGAGAAAAACCGGAGCGATCAGTGGCAGTAACAGTTGTAAAAAGGTGAGTATTTTCAAATAATCTATACACTGCCGCAGGATTTCTGATATTTTCCAGAGAAGAAACAGGCCAAGCAGGATGTTGGAGAGTTCGATAACGAAATATTCTGCAGGTGAACAACTGGATATCAGGTTGTGCGGAGTATAGGTATCGGTCGGTATAAAAAGATTATGAAGTGCAATGAAAACACTGGTACATAAAATTTCCGGACAGATTATCAGCAGCTGGAAAATAAAATAAACGGCTAATTTTTCATAAAAGATGCTTGGAATAAAAAAACGTGTTACAAGAAATGTTGTAAGCTGAAATACGATTGTAATTCCATTATGCTGTGATTCACGTTTGATCCAAAATAACAGTGCCATAAATACTGACAGACACAAAAAACAGCGGGAGTGAGATCTTGCGTTTGCTTGGCAGGATCCTGCAGCAAAAGTAAAGCAGTCCAAAACACAGATAAAGGCTGGATAGAATACACAAGAATAGATTGATCATATGACTGCTCATTTACTGCACCTCCCTGTGACCGGCAAGCATCATGAAAGCAAACGCGTCCTTAAACTGCTGGTAATAAGATCTGCTGACAGGGATCTCTGTATTATCAGAAAGTATAATGCCCTTATGACTGTAAGTACGTACAGCATGAAGATTAACGGCAAAGCTGTTATGGCAGAGACAGAAATCTGGTTTCATTCTTTCTGTAAGAGCTGTCAGTCTTTCTTTTGTTGTATATGTTCCTGTTCTGGTATAGATCGTGGTCTGCCTCAGATTTCGTTCCAGATAAAGAATATCGGAGCAGAGCACCTGATAATTGCGTGAATTTCCGGAGAAATACAGATATCGTGTATGCAATTTCTGAAGCTTCTGGCACGCTGCTCTTAGAGCCAGAGGGAGATATTTTTACCATCTGTTGTTTATGGATAAAGTAGGCATGTTCTGTCTCATATACTGCGGTAGCATATTGCAGATACTGGCTGATAAAAATAATCTGAGTGTCCGGGCTGATATGGTTGATCTTTTCTGCAAGTGAGATGCCATTTACAGTGTCAGAACCAAGATCAATATCTGTCAGTACAATGGAATAAGGGCATCCATTTTCAGCAGCAGCCCGGAGAAATTCATCACCGGATGTGAAATGCGTTATTTCAAAAGCTCCCGGAGGATACTTTTGCAGAATAGTATGTATTATTTCATAATGTGAAGGGTTGTCTTCGCAGATTGCAAGTTTCAAAATTGGATTAAGCTCCTTTGGATTAAAGTGGTTGTAGTTTCTTATGTCAGTGACAATATCTGTCGGATATGCCAGATGGATAAAATGAACTGTATTTCCAATAATCATACTATAAAAAATAACGGGATGCAATTTGTCTGTGAGGAAGATTGGGAAAAAAATTGGTTAAATATGTAGTGAAATATAGTTGTTTGTGTGAATGCATGCGATTTCGGGAGTCTGTGTGATACAATCAGGATATGGAAACAAAGAAGCGATTTTAAAGATTTTGTACGTGAAAAAAATTATTATTCCTGGTACTTTCAAGCGCTGAATATAGAATATATGTGAAAGCGGTATTGTTTCCATGGGAGAAGAAAAATATTATAAGAATGACTGTCTGAAAATCATTATGGACATATATAAAGTGATTGGAAGTATCAGGAAACTTCTGGTAATAATACAAATGGCGAAGGAATAGACAGAGAGTGGGAATGGGTTAGCTTACAAGAGCTTCCCATTCCTGCTTTTCTTTTTTCGTATAGATAATCGGTAAGATGTTCTCCGTAAAGGACAATCAGCCCCTTTATTATTTCTCAGAGTATTTTTCGATTACACAATTATGTGATTTTTTGCTTCTTATCATAAGAAATTCCAACAAGTAAAATATTGTCAGTATAATTTGCAACAGCCTCAGGGTACTGCCTGTTTTTTTATCTGCCGGATTGCGGTTTGGGCATTTTGATTCCATTTTAACTCAACAACAAGTGCAGGGTAATCTCTGGAATATTCTGGCTTTGGAAGGTAGACAAAATCTGCAAAACCTCTGCCTGCAGGAAATTCACGTATAGGTTTAAAATAATACCGCATAGTGCTGAGATAACCGATGGACAGAATGCTGCTGAGGGAGTTTTCGTTGTTGTACTGAATAGCTGAAGCGTATTCATTGTGTATTTTTTCAATGGATCTGGCCACAGTGTCTGTGTCCATGTCCAGAGTGGCATCCAGCAACTCTGAGGATTCCTGCTGGAATGTCAGAAATTCATTCCATTTCTTTCGTTTAACAGCTTTGGCAAGTTCCTGACGGATTTCTTCGTTTGGAACAAATGCAGAATGAGTGTCCTGATCATAACCCAGATATCCCAGATGGATCAGGCAGGTAAGAATATCATCTCTGCAGGTAAAGTTCACCATATCATTCTGGAAAGTCGTAGGATCGATTTCTACGGAATTACCGGACAACATTTCTATAATGGCAGTTTTGAGTCCGTCAAAATCCATATTGATCAGAGGCACAATTGCTTCGTAGGTTCCGGTATCCGACCAGTAGCTTTGGAATTTATTCCAGATCATTAATTCTACTACTGCTTTAGGATTGTATACCTGATATTGCTCCAGCAGATAACCGTCATACCAGTGCTTGGTTTTGGAGAAATCCCGGTGGTATTTTTCGCAGAGCATTCGTACTTCTTCCTCCGTAAAGCCAATATATCTGGAAAAGATCCTGGCGTCAGTCATTGTAAACTCCGCAAAATTGTTCAGAGCTGACTGTGTTTTGATTTTTTTGATTGGAAGAATCCCGGTGAGGTAAGCCAGTTGAATATATTTGGTAGGTTCAGAACCTTTGAACATACCGCGGAGAAAGTTGATGTATTCCTCTTGGACTACCAGGTCGGTAGAGGCATCTCGGATTAAAACATCCCATTCATCAATAATTACTACGAACTTTTGACCAGTGGCAGTGTTAATGCAGGACAGAGCCTCAGGCAGAGAGTTTATGGAGTCAGGCAGAATTTCAGGGTAATAATTTCTTAATTCCAGAATCGTTTTTTCAGTGATGTAGGAAACTACATTCTCCGGACCGCCGGCTGGTTCCATACACCATTGAATATCCAGATGGATCACATCATATTGATTCAGATATTTCGTGAAACCAGGTGCCTGACCGATTTCCAGAGATGAGAACATTTCTTCGGAACTACAGCCTTTACAGTAATATGCGGTGAGCATATCGGCAGTGATGGATTTCCCGAACCTACGGGGGCGACTGTTGCATATGAATTTCGCAGTGGTGTCCATAACTTTATTCGTATATGCCAGCAAACCGGTTTTATCTACATAGATTTCTGAATTCAGCGCAACCTGAAAAGCACTGTTTCCGGAATTTACAAATCGTCCCATGGAAATGACTCCTTTCTGTTCAGTGTTTCTTTATCATGTATACGGCTTGTTTTCTTTGTTATATTGTAAAATGCTATATTCAGAATGCCCGTGAGACATAGCAAAGATATCTGACACAGGACTTTATATTTTAACAACTGTAGCAAGGAACTCATCGCCTTTATAGGTGATAGGATGAATTGCATATACATTAATTAACTTCCGGGGGATTATCTTGTGATACAAATATGTACTGTTATATAGTGCGTATATAACGTTTTAACTCCTCGTAAAAAATTTTCTCTGGTTCCGGCCATGATAACGATGATTATCAAATCATCAAGCTGTCTCACCCGATATGCCAGTTCATAATTAGTTTTATTATAATAAATGTCATAACCGTACATTCCTGCCAGATCACCTGTCTTTTCTTCGCCGATGGAATAATCTTCACATATCATTTCAATAGCTTCTTTGTACAGAGATTTCAGCTTTTTATCTTTAAGTTTTTTCAGAAATTTTGCTGCAGGTGGAAGGATCTGTACCTGTGTCATTTTTCATCCTCCGTTCCGAAAACATCCTCTAAGGAGTATCCTCCTGATTTAGATTCTGCGACCCGGTCTGCTTCGGCAAGCATTGCTTCAACTGCCGGACGGACTTTTCGTTGTGCCTGTTTAAATTTCTCAAGTAATTCTTCACCGCTATATCCCTGTCTGATCAGATCGGCAAGAATCTGTTCGGCAAATTCACCACTGGTATTTTCTTTAACAGGGCGTAAAATCAGTTCATTTCCACGCATGATACATTCTGCTTCTGTATTAAAACCCAGAAGCGTAAAAAATTTCTGCGGGATAGTAATCTGGCGTTTAGATGAAATACTGACTTTTTTTGATTCCATGGATGCGCTGCCTTTCAATGGGATTGTTGCTGTTGCCATTCGTGTATGCCTCCTTCCTATTTTATGTTTGTTTATTCTGTAATATACATACTGCTTGGTTTCTTTGTTCTTTGTTATATTGTAAAATATTATGTTTGGGATGTCAATTACAGAGAAGTAAAATCAGTTTCTTTATTGAATAGAAAAATTTTTCTATTTGGCAGAAAATATGATTAGTGATATCATAAAAATATATCTGTAAAATTGTACAAATGTATCCTGCTTCTGCATTGCGGTAATTCCATGAAACGATGCAATGGATTCTTTTATCAAGTGTGTTAAACAGAATCGGCGAAAGACATTGTACAGAAACAGCAGGAGTTAAGGATGGAAGATATAATGGAAGACAATTTTGAAAAATTAAATCTGCTTCTGGAGCAGGAACAGTGTGAATTTGTGGATATTCCAGATGGTTTTACCGGACAGACTGAGAGTGGAGAATTACGACTGATCTATCTGATGAATGATGCAGTGGAGAGTTTTCTGGTTCTGGAAAAATGCCAGGATGACGGGAAATTATGTCTGGGATTATGAAGGAGAGTTTGAGGGATCTATAGAGAAAGCGGACAGGGATTTATGTGAGGCAGAGTATATTCTGGTGGTTCATCAGGGGCAGAATGTGTTTACTGTATTTTTTGAAGATATTTTGATGGAAACCCATTTGTATAACTATGGAGAGCTGGGACATTTCTGGGTGAAGGGCTATGAAAATCTCAGGGTAATGGAGTATCAGATTGCCATATTGCGGGATAAATATGAGTATCTGGGAGAAAAATATTGCACGGAACAGGAACGAAAGCTGGCAATGCTGCGTGATTTCCCACCGTTAAATTATCTTTTTTATCCGGCAGTACCGGAGAAGTATATTGTTCCGGTGGATAACCCATGGGAGGTAACGGCGGAAGCACTGGCAGTTATGCAGGAACTGACAACGGAAGCAGGAGATGAAAAACTGGGAAAAATGCTCAGGCGTTATGAAAAAAATTCGGATATATCAAATGCCAAAAAGATAGCCGGAATGCTTTGCAGGAGCAGTCATTTACCGGTGATTACTCTGCTGGGAGAAAAAATCAGGGAAGCAGCATCGGTCTATCCGGACAGAGATTTTGACAGAAAACAGAATAAATATCTACATGAATTGATGGAAAAAGCTGAACGAAGAAAAGAAGAATTGGAAGCAGAGAATGTTCAGACTCTGATCTACAGAGAAGAATCATTTATATATGACTGTGATTCTATATCGTTTCAGGTATATCTTATGATTGTGAGAAAAGGTGTATGGAAGCAGAAAATAATGGTTGAGAAAATATAAAGTAGTCCGAACAGGAATAAAGAAGGGATTATAATAATAATGGATAAATTATTAGACTTAACAAGAGACTTTGATGCAGCGAAAGCTGCTTTTGAAGCATATCTGGATGAATATGACAGAGCAGATGATAAGATTCATCTGAAGATCGTACATACTTATGGAGTGGTTGATGCAGCAGAGGACATTGCCCGCCGTATGGGGCTGGATGAGGAAGATGTACAGCTGGCGAAGGTAATCGGATTGCTCCATGATATTGGAAGATTTGAACAGATTAAACGATTTGACAGCTTTGAACCGGGAACCATGGAGCATGCAGCATATGGTGCACAGCTTCTGTTCGGACCGGAGAAAATGATCCGCAGATTTGTGAAGGATGACAGGTTTGACAGTCTGATCTGCACTGCGATTGAGAAGCACAGTGATTTCAAACTGGAAGGGATTGCGGACGAGAGAACTCTGCTTCATGCAAAATTAATCCGGGATGCAGACAAGCTGGATAATTGCAGGGTAAAGCTGGAAGAGTCCATGGAAACACTTCTGGGAGTGGATGAGAAGGGAGTAGGCGAAGGAGTAATCGCACCAAAGGTGTGGGAATCCTGTATGGCAAAGGAATCTGTATTATCTTCAGACCGGGTTTCGAAAGTGGATTACTGGATTTCCTATATTGCCCAGTATTATGACATCAATTTCCCGGAAACCTATGAGATCATGCGTGAACATGATTATGTGAAAAGAATCATGGACAGGGTTCCTTATGCATTATCGGAAACACAGGAAAAGATGGATATTCTGGCAGCAGAGATGGAGAAATATATGGATGAGAGAATTCGAAATAGAAAATAATCAGGAGAAATTCACCTGCGGAGAATTCAAATATCAGGTCATAAGAAGTGCCAGAAAAACCATGACTTTGGAGGTACGCAGGGATGGAAATGTAATCGTTCGTGCACCTCTCCATACAGGTCTGCCGCGGATCAAAAGATTTGTAAACCAGAAGCAGGACTGGGTTCTGGGATGTCTGGAACGGACAAAAGAATACCGGGAACAGAAGCCATTGAGTGCAGATCTGAGCGAGGCAAAACGAAATGTCTATATACGAAAAGCAAAAGAAACGATTACCAAAAGAACTTCATATTTTGCCAGACTCATGGGCGTTTCTTACCGCAATATCACCATCAGAGAACAGAAAACAAGATGGGGAAGCTGCAGCAGTGAGAAGAATCTGAACTTTAACTGGAAACTGATACTTGCACCACCGGAAGTACTGAATTATGTAGTAATACATGAACTCTGCCATCTGAAGGAAATGAATCATTCGAAGGCATTCTGGGACGAGGTCGGGAAAGTAATGCCAGAGTATGAGACGTACAAGTTGTGGCTGAAAGAAAACGGATGGAAGTTATAAATATATCTTTGGGTGTTGATATTTTATAACTCTTGAAAAGAAATATTTTGATGTGAATTTAAGGGGATAAATGTTAATGAAAATGATAGCTGATCTGCACATTCATTCCAGGTTTTCCATGGCGACAAGCAAAGAGGGCACGCCTGAAAATCTGGATTTCTGGGCGAGAAAGAAAGGAATTTCACTGATTGGAACAGGTGATTTCACGCATCCGGTATGGAGAGAAGAACTGAAGGAGAGACTTGTTTCAGAGGGAAACGGCCTGTATCGCCTCAGAGATGCATATGTAAAAGAAGAAAGCCGGAAGTTCCCGGGAGAAGGAACACGTTTTGTTGCCTCCGGGGAAATCAGTTCTATTTATAAGAAGAATGGAAAGACCAGAAAAGTACACAATGTAATCCTGCTTCCCAGTCTGGAGGCAGCAGATGCCATGGCACAGCGTCTGGAAAAAATCGGAAATATTCACTCAGATGGTCGTCCGATTCTTGGTCTGGATAGTCATGATCTTCTGGAAATGATGCTGGATGTATGCCCGGAAGGAATTCTGATTCCGGCTCATATCTGGACACCGCATTTCTCTGTATTAGGTGCGAAATCAGGATTTGATTCTGTAGAGGAATGTTTCGAGGAACTGGCACCGTATATACATGCACTGGAAACAGGGCTTTCCTCTGACCCGGCTATGAACTGGAGAATTTCCAAACTGGACCGCTATCAGCTTGTATCCAATTCAGATGCACATTCCCCATCTAAGCTGGGCGCGAGGCGAATCTGTTGGATATTGACTGTTCCTATGAAGGACTTTATCGGGCAATCCAGACTGGCGAAGGGCTGGAAGGAACAGTAGAATTTTTTCCTGAAGAGGGGAAATATCATTTCGATGGTCACAGAAAATGCGGTGTATCATTAAGCCCGGTGGAAGCAGAACGGCTTGGAGGAATCTGCCCTGTCTGCGGAAAGAAGCTGACCATGGGCGTAGATCACAGAGTAGAACAGCTTGCAGACAGAGCGGAAGGTTTTGTGAAAAAAGATGGTAAGAAATATGAAAGCCTTGTACCTCTGCCGGAAGTGATCTCTGCATGTATGGGCTATTCCACTGCAAGTAAGAAAGTGCAGGGGTGTTTTGAACAGATGATTCAGACACTGGGGACAGAATTCGACATTCTGCGAAATGTACCGTCAGAAGATATTAAATCCTGTGCAGGAGAACGGATTGCGGAAGGAATTGAAAATGTAAGAACCGGAAATGTGAAGAGAATTCCGGGGTATGATGGGGAATATGGAAAGATTGAATTGTTTGAGGAAAATTAAACATAGAATGATGAAATTATAAAACGGCCTATAAGAGAATGATTAGCGAGGAAATAGTGTATGAAGAAAATAGGGATTATTTCAGATACCCATGGCCTGCTCAGGCCGGAAATACTGGAAATTTTAAAAGGTTGCGACTGTATTATCCACGCAGGTGACGTAAACAAACCGGAAATTCTGGATACACTGCGTATGATGGGTTCTATTTATGTAGTCCGAGGAAATAACGATAAGGACTGGGCAGAGGGAATTGCGAAAACTTTACATTTCACCATAGAAGGCGTGAAAATTTTTCATGACCCACAATAAAAAAGACGTAGACTGGGATTTAAAAGACACACAGGTGGTAATCTTCGGACACACCCATAAATATTTCGAAAAAATGATAGACAACCGCCTATGGCTTAACCCGGGAAGCTGCGGTCCCAGACGTTTCGACCAGGAAATCACCATGGCAGTAATGACAGTCGATAATGGAACTTATCAGTGGGAAAAGGTTGCCATGATTCCTGAAAAGTAAACAGAAGACAAAGTAGATTGGTCAGGAGGGAAGAAAAAATACACAGTAATGAAAGTGGTGATAATATGCACAAGTGGAATGAGATTACAGATGAGAATTCGCTGAAGGAATTTATGGAAAGAGTGTCGTTTTTCCATGATAGCTGTATCAAAGAGATGCATTATCTGAGCGGAGCATATGTTAATGAAAACCTGGATATGTATCCTGTAAACGATCGCAGGATTCTGAGAGTAATAATACAACGGCAGTATGAAGAAGATTCAATGATTGAAATGGAATTTCAGGGATTAAAATACTTAAAGTTATTTCCGGCAGACGAACGCTATTCATGCGAAATACTCGATTCCAATATAATTCTGAAAGAGGATTGTATCATCTGGAGCGACTGCGAAGATAAAATAGAGCTGGAAGATGGAGACACAGGAACTTTGGTATGTGCATCTAAACTTCGATGGCGTTCGATTTTCGGATATATGGGAGAGAAGAATTATTGGTAGGTGTGCCCTGTCCCACATTTCTTTTGACCCAAGGGGTGTGTAACAGCACAGTCTCTACTTCAATAATCCTTTGGATAAAGCCTTTATAATTTATGTAAAGTATATCGTATTTATTCTTTTTCGTAAAGAAGTCTGGATGGAAGTTCTGCTTACCACAGTATAATATATAGAAGAAAAAGTTTTTGTAGAAAAGAATCAGGATTACTGTAAAAAACATTTTTTTTTACGCAGAAACAACCTTGCAATTTGTGATGAATACGCTATAATGAAAAAAACGTAATGAACCAAGATTGGTTAGACCAATATAAAGGAGTTGAATATTTGAAAAATAAAAAAGAACGAGACTGGAAGTTTATCATCGGTATGATTGTTCTGCTCGCCATTTTTGCTGTAATGGGAGGTGCTTTCTGGAATATGGTAGGAAAGCAGGCACAGATGGTCAGGGAGGAAGAGCAGAAAGAGGAAGCAAATGCTATTTCTGCAATCTATATCGAGACAGGAGAATTTCTGAAGACCGGAGTTTTTGTGGATCTGAACAATGGAACTATTTTCAGCGCAGACATACCGGCAGAGGGCATTTACAATAAAAAAGGAAAATTAATTTCCGATGATGTATTGGAAAATGGGGATAAAGTAAAGATATACGGCGATGGGATCATGCTGGAATCTTTCCCGGGACAGTATCCGGGCGTGACAAAGATCCAGAGAACCGGTCGAGCATCTCTCGAGGAAACTCAGGAGTACGAAGATCAGGTAACTGGAATGATGAAGCCTGTAGCCGTTCAGTAAGGATTAGAGGAGACTGAAAATGAAATACGTAAGACAATTCTGGATTATTTTACTGATATCCGCAATGGGAGAGGCATTACATGTTCTGATCCCGCTTCCTGTACCTGCAAGTGTGTACGGACTGGTGATCATGCTGATCGCACTGGGAACACACATTATCAGGCTGGAACAGGTCAAAGAAGCAGCTGAATTTCTCATAGAGATCATGCCGGTTATGTTTATTCCGGCAGGTGTCGGATTACTGACAGCCTGGGGCATACTGAAACCGGTATGTGTGCCGATCATTCTGATCACAGTGATCACCACAGTTGTGGTAATGATTGTGACAGGTCGTGTCACACAGGCAGTTATTCGTATGGACAGAAAGAAAGGACAGAAAAGATCATGACACAATTTATGAGTAATTCCCTGTTTTTTTGGTGCAGCGATCAGTCTGATCGCATATGAGGCAGGACTTCTTTTGAAAAGAAAATTTAAGATGGCAATTTTTAATCCACTTCTGATTGCGATCATTGCAGTAATAGCGGTGCTTTGTTTACTGCATATTGATTATGACACCTATAATCAGAGCGGTCAGTATATCAGCTACCTGCTCACACCTGCAACGGTCTGCCTGGCAGTTCCGCTGTATCAGCAGATGGAACTTCTGAAAAAGAATCTGAAAGCTGTAATCATTGGAATTGTTTCCGGTGTGCTTGCCAGTCTGGTCAGTGTGCTGATCCTTGCAAAGCTGTTCAGCCTGAGTCATGAACAGTATGTAACACTTCTTCCGAAGTCTATTACAACTGCCATCGGAATGGGCGTTTCTGAAGAACTTGGAGGCATTGTGACTATTACGGTTGCAGTTATTATTATTACCGGTGTTCTTGGAAACATGATTGCAGAGACTGTGATCAAACTTGCGCGTATTGAAGAACCGATCGCTAAGGGCCTGGCACTTGGAACCTCTGCCCATGCTATCGGTACTGCAAAGGCAATGGAGCTGGGTGAAATAGAAGGTGCCATGAGCAGTCTTGCAATCGCAGTTGCCGGTCTTCTGACTGTTGTAGGTGCGTCTGTGTTTGCACAGTTTATGTAAGAGCAGTAGTGATTGCCTGATAAATTGTTTTTGGCAATATCGAATATATCTGTTGACTTTAACATTATTTATACAAGAGAACTGTTGTGTCAGATGAGCAGAGGCGCTGACATAACAGTTCATTTTTTATTGAAAAAAACAAATGTTCGACAAACCTCTTCCAATTTTTTATAAGAGTGTGGTATTATAAAACACAGAAACGAATGTATGTTCTGAAAATGTGTTCGAAAGAAATGGGAGGGCTTATTATGGCAAATGCAGCAGGTACCGCACAGAAAATGAGAAGAAGAAAAGAGAATCATAAGTTTTCCAGAATGATGGCAGTTATTCTGGGTCTGATCGTTACTGTTGAGGTGATGATCGCGGGCGGCATGATCTTCAATATTGATTTTCATTCCGCTGATATAGTTGCGGTAATTATGGGATTTATCGTGTTATATTCCGGAGTTGTGGCGGTTCTGACAGATAACTGATTATAGAAATTTCATAAATTACTGCAAACAATCCAGTCCATCATAGAGTGAAGTCCTGCGTCAGATATCTTTGCTGTATGTCAGTATGCCTGCAGATATATTCCTTGTTCTTCGTACTCTGCTGAGCTGTCCTGATTGCATTGTTTTATGGAACGGCTATAAGGTATGGGGACATGCAAAAAACAGATATTAGACAAAAACAGCGGCAGATGATATGATTAACAGTAAATAATGAGAGAAAAATAACGGGAGAAGGTGCGAAGAGAACGTTATGACTGTAAAATCAAGTCTTTTGGAAATGCTGGAGAAGAATAAAGGAGAAGTGCTTTCCGGTGAGAGCATTGCCGGTGAGTTGGGATGTACCAGGGCAGCAGTGTGGAAGGCAGTAAAGTCGCTCCGGGAAGAAGGGTATCATATAGAAGCAGGACCGAATAAAGGATATATGCTTGCGAAGGATACGAACCGTCTGTCGCAGGAGGGAATCCGCCTGTTTCTGGATGATCCGAAGGTTAAGATAGATATTTATGATGAACTGGAATCTACGAACCAGACTGCCAAGAAAGAAGCTATGATGGGAGAGGCCGGACATTGGGGCATTTGTCATTGCCAGGAGCCAGACTGCAGGCAGGGGGCGCAGAGGCCGGGAATTCTATTCTCCTGCAGATACAGGTCTTTACATGAGTGTGATCCTGAAGCCACAGGGAACCATACATGACAGTCTGCTGATCACAACTGCGGCAGCAGTGGCAGTCTACAGAGCAGTTGCTCAGCTCTGTGGAATCCAGCTTGATATTAAATGGGTTAATGATCTGTTTTATAAAGGAAAGAAAGTCTGTGGAATACTCACAGAGGCTGTCACAGATTTTGAGAGTGGAAATATTGAGTTTGTGGTAGTTGGCATGGGATTGAACCTCTATCTGGACCAGGAGAACCTACCGCAGAAATTAAGAAGTATAGCAGGAGCCCTTTATGAGACAAAAGAAGATGCGGAACAGACTGACCGTAATAAACTGACTGCAATGATCGTGAACGAGTTGAGAAAAGAAACAGCAGATCTGAAATTATCTCCGGATTATGTGACACATAACATGATCCCGGGACATCAGATCACAATTACAGACGGAAACTCTTCCAGACAGGCATTTGCATTGGAGATATGCAGGGACGGACGGCTGAAAGTACGGGAAGAAGATGGACAGGAGACAATATTGTCCTTTGGAGAAGTTTCGGTATCCATGTGAGGATAATGAGAATGGGATTGTTACATGAAGGTAGATTCCTTGATGTGACAATCCCATTTTGTGTCATGATTCAGAATTTGTTGTTTGTGATGAAGCATCCTCCTGAGACACTTCGGCGGCAGAATCCTTTTTTCAGAGATACCGGGCTTTTGTTGTTTGCGGTGTCCGTGACATCGATATCTGTACAGCAATCAGGATTTACTGTGTCTGTGGTATTTTTAACCGCGTCAGTTTCCATATTCGGAACATTCTGCTGATACGGACGATAAGGTGTCCAGTAATGTTCTTCCTCAGTAAAGCTGTCAGGCTGTTCTTCATCCAGTGCATCCTTCTTGCGGGTGAGAATATAAATCCCTGTAAAAATGATAGCAGCTGCAATCACAAGCTGCGGCAGATGATATGTGAATCTGCCGATAACATCAGCCAGATATCCGGGTAAGATCATATAGAGGAAATCTACCAGAGTGTTCCATAGAATAGAAGCACCAAGGAAAATCAGCAGAATAGCAGTTATCTTTCCGTGATGTTTGAGCAGAGAACTGATGTCTCCTGCCAGTTCATCCATATGAAGGACATAGGAATCTTCTATGGAGTAAAATTCTTCCTCAGAAAGAGACTTCAGATTGTGCACATTAAAGAAACTGTAGAACCATATGATCGGAATCAGGAACACAAGCCAGTCCATTCCGGTACATGCTCCGATGGCAAAGACACCCCAGAATAAGAACATAATACTGATTCCCTGTTTTTTGAATCCCATGTACATTTCTCCTGCGCCTGGGATCAGGGAGAAGATAAAAAGCCAGAATCCACGTTTTTGTTTTTGCATACTTTTATTTGCCTCCATTCATTAATTTGCTGGAAAAATCACTGACATATTTTATAAAAGAGCTGGTGCCATCACCAATGTTCTGTCCGAGTTCTCTGGTGAACTGGTAGAGTCTGCCGTTTTCATGTTCGGGTAATATTCTGTCTGTCTGAGAGGAAGTATCCTGATATAAGGAAGTGAAATCCAGATTCGGGATACTGAATAAAAGCAACAGGGCAACCATCACACCGGCAGCAGTCTGAAGACTGTAATGGAGCAGCTGGATTTTGCGGGATGCTTTATTTGCTGCCCGGGCAAGCTGCACTTCACCGGAGCCTGCTTTGTCCAGAATCTGTTCCATCAGATAGGAGGGAGCAGTATCCGTACTGTTGTTTTCCTGTTCCATCATCTGATCCAGACAGAAATCGCAGTGATCAAGATGTGACAGAAACTCAATGACTTCCTGTGTGTTCATATTTCCGTTGTCAAATTCTATTAAATCCTTCTTATTAATATGCATCTAATCACCCCTTTCAAGCAATTTTTTTCAGCATTGCCCTTGCGCGATAGAGCTGTGTCTGAATTGTTTTCGGAATTTTTCCCTGTCTGCTGTGCAATCTCAGGTACTGATAATTCTTTGCAGAAATGTGCGTAAGCGACTTCTTTGTAAGGACTTTTCAACTGCATACACAATGCTTCTACGTGAGTATTGGATGCAGTTTTCATATATTCATCTTCGGGAGAGGATTGCCTGTCCGGAATCTGGGAAAAGTAGGTGTCTTCTGTTGGAATACTTCGCCGCCCGGCTGCTTTCAGATAATCCAGACACTTTCGGACAGCAATCTTACTTAACCAGGCTTTCTCATAATTACCATCAAAGCGGGAAAGGTTCTTATAGGCAGACAGAAAGACTTCCTGAGTGAGATCTTCGGCATCAAATGGATTACCGACAGATTTCAGGCAGATCGAGTATATTAAGTTCTGGTATTGCTTAATCAGATATTCCAGATATTGCTTTTCTGTGATCATTACTGTCTCCTTTTCCCTGTTCATTTAATTATAACGCAGGAGGTGGGGGAATGGATTCAGATATTGGAGGAATATTGGAAAATCTTTGGGGTGGGGACGCGCAGAAAAATAGTTTGTTTTGTGTGCGGTTTCGGACACTAAGATATTCTAAG
>ENA-OQCV01000069-OQCV01000069.1-human-gut-metagenome-genome-assembly--contig:-NODE-69-length-28546-cov-3.912875_pt1 | contig 28546 bp, 24 predicted proteins | sample MGYA00242766_ERZ504592 | MGnify/ENA primary metagenome ERZ504592 (study PRJEB26092, sample SAMD00036315) | human gut metagenome | host: Homo sapiens | study: EMG produced TPA metagenomics assembly of...
TATGCCACCGGTGTGCTGCGACGATGCGGTGTCCTCCGTTCCGGTAGCCGGCGGCGGTTTTCGGTTGCCCGCCGTGGCTCTTTTGGTGGTGCGGTGAACAATAGAGGGAATGAACACATACTCCGAACCGGATCATTTGACCGGCTATTGCGCCGATGCCAGAGTCGCCATCGTCGACAATGACGAGCGCGCCTTGGAGTCTGTAGTCTCGCTGTTTGCTGATCGCCTACCTCAAATCAATGTTATCTGGTCGACGACTGAGGGGTTGAGAGCAATCAAATCATGCAAGGAGCATGAGCTCAAGCCGGATTTGCTGCTTCTTGATATGTCATTGGAAGGCATCCAGGGGCCTTCGGTATGTCGTGGCATCCGTAGATTCGATGGGAGGGCCTGCTATGAATGGACTTCATAGCATCATATGATGGGTGAACGGGATCATCGAACCAAAGGCGGTCGAGGATGAAAAAACGGCGTAATCGCGGCAAAAAACGGCAAAACAGTCGGCAATGGCAGCATCTCCAAGACCCGCAATAGCGGACGTATATCTGTGATATGGCTGCTGCTGGCCGTGGTGGTCGCGGTGTCGCTGACGGTCGGGGCATGCGCTTTGTGGCTGCCCGACCGGGCACCCGCACTGCTCGGCTCCGCCAAGGAGATCACGAGCGCGCCGGCCGGAGTGCAGGAGTACACGGGAGCCACCCAGGTCACCATGATTCCCACGGTCTCTCAGACGCGCGAACTGGTCGGCAACGCCTCCGGCACAGTGACGGAGGACATGTCATCGCAGGGATTGACCTCTGGCAAGACCGCGATGAAGGTCAACGGAGTCTCGGTGGTGGCACTGGCGACAGCCACGCCGATGTACCGCGACCTCGCCACCGGGGACAAAGGCGACGACGTGCTCGCACTCAACAACGAACTCGCACGCCTCGGACTGCCGGCCTCGGCGAAATCCACCACATATACATGGAACACGTCTCAAGGAGTGAAGCAGCTCATGAGCGCCGCCGGCAACACGTCGGACGGTTCATTGCCGCTGACCGACGTGCTGTGGATACCTGCCGCGAGCGTGCGGGTCAACGAATGGGCCGGCACTGTCGGGGCGACCGTGGCCGGGGGAAGCGTCGTTGGGAAGGTGCCCGGCAGTGTCACGAAATTCTCCATCCAGAACGGGCAGCCGTCGGAACTCGACCGGACGGTCACCCTGATCGGGCAGACCGCCACGCTGAAAGCCGGCACCACCGAAGTGGATGACGCCGAGTTCTGCGCCAAAGTCGCCGCCACACAGGAATTCCAGTCACTCACCAGCGACATGCTCGCCACAGGTCTGGAAGCCAGCGTGCAGCTTGTGAATCCGGTGCAGGCGCTGCGCGTGCCGGCCGCGTCGGTGATCGGCGTCAACGGCAGCAAGGGGTGCATCGTCTCGGGTGGCAAGACCATCAAGGTGTCAATTGTCGGATCCGAGCTCGGGGCGAGTCTCGTCGAGCCCCAAGGCGCCGATGCCGCGGCGATCACCTCGGTTGAGATAGGCAGTGGTCTGACCGGCGAAAGCTGCCGATGATGACGGGGGAAGATGTATACGCCGGTGCCGGAGTCGGTGCCGCGCCGCAGCCGGAGCGATCGGTGAGCGTACATGATTTGGCGCATAGGTTCCCCGGAACGGACGTGTTGTTCGAACATCTGGATTTCACAGCGATACCCGGCCAGACCGTGGCGATATGCGGGCCATCCGGATGTGGCAAGTCGACGCTGCTGTCGATTCTTGCCGGATGGGAGAAGCCGTACCATGGCACGGTGGAACGCAAGAACGTGGAACGTGTAGGCTGGGTGTTTCAGAACCCGTACGGCGTGCCCGGGCGAACGGCTCTGGACCACGTCGTGTTCCCGCTGCTGGCCAAGGGGATGCGCCGGCGCGAAGCGGAGCCGCAGGCGTTGGAGGCCATGTGGCTGTTCGACTTGGAGTATGCGGCCGACCGGCGGTTCAGCGAACTGTCGGGCGGCGAGGCGCAGCGGCTCATGCTGGCCCGTGCAGTATGCTCCAGACCTGACATGCTGCTCGTGGACGAGCCGACTGCACAATTGGATACGCGCACCGCGCACTCGGTGAGCCACGTGCTCGGGAACCTGGCCGGACAGGGCATGATCGTGCTGGTCGCCACCCATGACCCGGACACGCGCGACGCCTGCGGTCGCGTCATCGACCTGGCCGACTACGCCCCCGGCGATAACGAGGACTCCAGTTTTGCCACCGCTGGCGGAAACGAACCCGCTGAGCCTACCGATTCCGCCCCCGCTGGCGGGGGCTCCCGCGAAGCGTATGGGGGTGGTCCCACCGACGACTCAACTGACATCGCCGAAAATGGATCGGAGGTGCGCTCATGAGACTGGGATCCATCATCTCGGAGACGCTGCGCAACATCGCCTCGGGCACCGCGCATGCTCTCACCATGTTCCTCGCCGTGCTGTTCGCCGGCACCCTGCTCGGAGGATACGAGGCGATGTCGGTCATGGGGTTGGAAACCGAAGCCGCGGTGCGCATCCGCGCATTCGCCGACGTGAAAACCGTGGTCGGCGGCAATGTCGACGGACTCGCCTGCGACCGGCTCTCCGACCATGGCGACCCGTCGTTCATTTCCGGGGCGATGCGGTCCGGCCCGCAGGTCGTGCCGCTGGCAACGAAAGGCATCGAACTGTCATCATATGAGGTGACCGCGGGCATGATACGGCTCATCACCGCCGGAGACCCGCAGGAGGTTCCGGACTCGTCCGGCGTGTGGGTGTCATCCGACGTCTCCCATGATTTCGGTCTCGTCAAGGGCAGCCGCATGCAGACGAATCATGGCATGGTCACCGTGGCGGGCGTGTTCGATTGGCTGAATGACGGCAGGGACACGCGGTTCGCCTATGCGATGATCGCACCGGCGGCATCGAGCGGCGGCGTGTTCCAGGAATGCTGGGCAAAGCAGTGGCCGCAAAGCGACCAGATGGACGAGCTACTGTTGTCCACCGCCACGAAGAACCCGAAATCGGAGATGCGTCCCGGTGTGACCGCTCTTAACAAGGGGTTCGATGCGCATTATGACGCGCAGAAGGGCTATCTGACCCGTGTGACCCGTTGGATGCCGTATCTTGGACTGGCGGTCGGCCTGCTGCTAGGCGTGATCTCGGTACGCCGCCGCCGGCTCGAATATGCAGGCGCGTTGCACTCGGGCGAATCTAAGGGCGCGCAGCTGCTCGGTATCGAACTGGAATCACTGATCTGGGCAGGAGCCGGCACGCTCGCGGCATGCGCGCTGCTCTCCGCGTACGCGCTGCGCATGTCGCAGTCCGACCCTCTTGCCGTGTTGCTGGCCGCCGTTCGTACGCCGCTCGTGTTGCTGGCTGGAGTGCTCGTCTCCTCGCTGTTGACGGGATCGGTGATCCGACAGACGCAGCTGTTCCGCTACTTCAAGAACCGGTAGCGCCTAATCCCGTGTCACTTCGCCAGTCCCATCTGGTATTTCAGGGTCATCACGCGCGTCGCGGAGGCCGTCACCTTCTTCGCGAAGGCCGGGTCGGACTGCGCACGGGCGATGATACCGTCAAGAATCGGCGTCACATATGACGTATCGCCTATGCACGCCAAATCGCCGCCGGCGTCCACCAGACGCACGCCCAGGTCCTTGGTCGCTATGCCGCTGACCGCCGCGGCCGAAAGGGAGTCTGAGATCACCACGCCGTCATAGCCGACGCTGCCGCGCAGCGTGCCGTCGATGATCTTGCTGGAGAACGCGGCGGGCGCCGACGAGTCGATGCGCTGGTAGGTCGCCAGCGACATCATCACCATAGCCGGCTTCGCCTGCTTGATCGTGGTGTTGAACGCGCCTGTCTGCTCGCCATCAAGCGTGGTTATGGTGTCGAGGATGCCTTCGGTCGTGAAATCGGTATTGCCGGTCACCGCGCCCAAACCGGGGTAGTGCTTGACGGTTGCGCCGACGCCCGCGTCGCGCATGCCTTCGATGAACGCGATGCCGTGCTGCGCGTTTCCGTTGGAATCCAAACCGAAATCGCGGTTCAGCGCGCCAATCGGAGCGTTCGAGGAACGCTTGACCTGCACCGTCCCCAATACCGGGGCCAGGTCGATGTTGATGCCGGCTTGCTTGAGCTGGCCGCCCCAAGGTCTTTGCGGAGGAGCGCAGCGTGTCAGCGCTCATCTGGCCCTGCGCCACCGCGGACGGCATCGTGTCGAATCCACTGCCCTTGAGATGCTGCACCTGGCCGCCTTCCTGATCGGTGGAGACGATCAGCTGGTTGCCGCTCGGAGCATAGCTTTGCAGCGCGTCAGCGGCGGTCTTGGCTGCGGCTGTGCCGTTGTTCCAGTTGCCGATGAGCACCACGGAACCGACATGGCGTGTGCTGATGAGGGCGCTGAGATCGGCCGGATTGCCGCCTGCGAACATCGGTGCCATGATGAGCTGCCCGGCCCGTTCGTCGAGACTCATCGTGGCGATGGCGCGGCTCGCCTTGGCCGCGGGGAGTCACCGGCTGCCTTCTGATGCTCCTGAGATTTCTGCGGTTTCGGTGTGGGGGCCTTGTCGCGGTTCAGCGTCGAAGAGGAGGACTGTGGCTGCGCGAGATGTTCGAGCGTGTCTTTTGCTGGGGCGCAGCATCCACCATGCCGTGCCTGCCGCCACAAGGGCCACCACGCAGAGCATGGCCGCGATGATGGTGGGGGCTGAACTGGGGCGCGGCCTTCTGCCGCCGTGTTTGATCTGCTGCATCCTCATATGCACTAGCGTAGGCCATCATGTGTAGTGGTTGTGAAACGGTTGTACGACGGCTGTGTTCTCAGCTCAGAGCATGACCAGCTTTCCTAGCCTTTCGATAGGCTTGTATCATGTCTTTTTTTCGATATGTTGGGTATGTTCGATCCCGGCGACGGGCCACGCGGGCCACGTCGGGACTCCGGTGCGACCGATGACGATCCGGTGATCGTCGATGTGCAGGCGGATGGCGACGATCATGGCGAGACGCCATCCGCCGGCAAGGGGGAGCCGCCGAAGCGCGGCGTGCCGAGGCTCACGCCCCGACCGTTGCCGAACGGGCCCAGCAAGGGGACGAAGATTCTGATCGGCGTCGTGCTGGCGCTGGTTGTCGTCGTCGGCCTGTTCTTCGGCCTGTCGCAGTTCATCACGGACCTGATGTGGTATGGACAGCTCGGTTTTCAGAACGTGGTGTGGACCCAGCTGGGTGTCAAGTTCGGCCTGTGGGCGGCGTATGCGTTGCTGATGGCCTTGGTCAGCTATGTGTCCGCTTGGCTGGCTATCCGCGCTCGCCCCGATTCGTCCGACGGCTCGACGTTCCGCATCAAGGACGACGTCATCGAAGTGGGCAAGTCGTTCAGTTCCAAGACCGCGCGTCGCGCCGCCGTGGTCGTGTCGCTGGTCGTGGGCGTGATGTTCGGCTCGCAGTTCAACTCGAACTGGTCTGAGATCCTGCTGATGTTCAACGCGCAGAGCTTCGGCACTGCCGATCCGCAGTTCGGCATCGACAATGGGTTCTATGTGTTTGTGCTGCCCGGTTTGCGGCTGGTGATGTCGGCCGTATCGATGCTGCTGCTGATGGGCATTGTGTTCTCCGTCGTCACGCATGCGATGATGGGCGGCATCCGCTTCACCATGCCGGTGCATGGTCGCGGAGTGCTCGCTGTGACCAAGCGCGCCCGTCGCCAGATCGGCATCTGGCTGATCCTCAACATGCTGGCCTGGTCCGCGCGCCAGGTGATCGGCGTGTTCACGCATCTGACCCAGCAGGGCGACCGCATCACCGGCGCCGCATACACCACCGTGCACGCGACCATTCCGGTCACGTTCATCATGGCGGCCATCACCGCGATGCTCGGTGTGTTCCTCGGCGTGTGGCTGATGCGTTCCCATTCGTTGGAAGGCGCCGCCAAGCCGAGTGTCCGCGCCGCCGCGGCTCTCAAGGCGTGGCGTACGCCGGTGATTGCGATCGCCGCCGCGCTGGTCGTCTCGCTGGTGCTCACCGTCGCATGGCCGATGCTGCTGCAGCGGTTCAAGGTGAACCCGAACGCGCAGGAGATGGAATCCACCTATATCCAGCGCAACATCAACGCCACGCAGCAGGCGTACGGGCTCGACAAGGTGAAGGTCGAACAGTACAAGGCCACCACCAAGGGCAAGTCCGGAGCACTGTCGTCCGAGGCCGAATCCACCGCGCAGATCCGACTGCTCGACCCACAGGTCGTCAGCCCCACGTTCAAGCAGCTGCAGCAGTCGAAGCAGTACTACACGTTCGCCGACACGCTGGCCGTCGACAAGTACGACATCGACGGCGTCAGCCAGGACACGGTGATCGCCGCCCGAGAACTGGATCTGGAAGGCAACGACAACCGCAACTGGGTCAACGACCACACTGTGTATACGCATGGGTACGGTGTCGTGGCCGCATACGGCAACAAGGTGGCGGCGGACGGGCAGCCGCAGTTCTTCGAATCCAGCATCCCCACCCAGGGCAAGCTCACCGAATCGCAGAAGTACGAGCCGCGCATCTACTTCTCCCCGAACGCCCCCAGAATACTCGATTGTCGGGGCTCCGAAGGGCATGGATTCGTGGGAGTTCGACTATCCGACCGGATCGCAGGGCGCGACCAATACGTTTGACGGCGATGGCGGCCCCTCGGTGGGCAACATCTTCTCGCGGCTTTTGTACGCGGTCCGGTTCGGATCCGATCAGATCCTGTTCTCCGACCGTGTCACCTCCGACTCGCAGATCCTGTACGACCGTTCCCCCAAGGAGCGCGTCGCCAAGGTCGCCCCGTACCTGACGCTGGACGGCCGCGTGTACCCGGCGGTGGTGGACGGACGGGTCAAGTGGATCGTCGACGGCTACACCACGTCGGATGCCTACCCGTATTCGCAGATGACCGATCTGGGAAGCGTCACGCAGGATTCCACCACCAAGACGTCGAACACGATCCAGGCGTTGGGTTCGCAGAAGGCCAACTACATCCGCAACTCGGTCAAGGCGACCGTCGATGCGTACGATGGCTCCGTCGAACTGTACGCCTGGGATGCCAACGATCCGGTGCTCAAGGCATGGGAGAAGATCTTCCCCGGACAGTACCACCCGATCTCCGAGATATCCGGCGACCTGATGAGCCACCTTCGTTACCCGGAGAACCTGTTCAAGGTACAGCGCGAGCTGCTCGCGAAATACCATGTGTCGTCCGCAGGCCAGTTCTTCTCCGGCGAGGATTTCTGGCAGACGCCGGTGGATCCCACCGAATCGGCCACGGCGCAGCAGCAGGGCGTTCCGCAGCCCCCGTATTACCTGTCATTGCAGACCGGCGGGTCGAAGAAGCCGGTGTTCTCGCTGACCTCCTCGTACATCCCCGCCGGCACGTCCACGCGAGAAATCCTCACCGGCTTCCTGTCGGTGGATTCCGACGCGGGCAACGAGAAGGGCGTAATCGGGCCGAACTACGGCACGATACGATTGCAGGAGCTGCCCAAGGACTCCAACGTTCCCGGACCGGGGCAGGCGCAGAACAACTTCAACGCGAACGCGGACGTGTCGAAGGAGCTGAACCTGCTCGAATCCGGTTCCACCAAGGTCAACCGAGGCAACCTGCTGACACTGCCGCTGGGTGGCGGTCTGGTGTATGTGCAGCCGGTGTACGTGCAGTCCAGCGGATCGACCAGCTTCCCGCTGCTCAAGAAGGTGCTGGTGGCGTTCGGCGACCAGGTCGGATTCGCCGATACGCTCGACGAGGCGCTCGACCAGGTGTTCGGCGGCAATTCGGGTGCGTCCGCGGGCGATGCCGAGAATTCCGGCAACACGTCTCAAAGCGGTGACGGGCAGAACGGCACTGAATCCGGTGATGGCAGCGAGAGCAACGGCAACGCGAATGGCAGTGGTACGAACGAGGGCAAGGACCAGAACGGTTCCTCCTCGCAGGGCGGCAGCCAAAGCCCCGAGCTTCAGCAAGCGCTGAAGGATGCGGCCCAAGCGATGAAGGACTCCCAGTCCGCCATGAAGAACGGCGACTGGACCGCCTACGGTGAAGCCCAGAAGCAACTGGAAGAAGCCCTCAACAAGGCCATCGAACTCGACGGTGGCAAGTAAGAGCCAAACCAGAAAACCCCAGTACTGTGAACGCCCCCACACCGGGGGCGTTCACTATTTCTTGCCCCGCTGGCGGGGGCTGTCATGCACAGCATGACTGGGGTGGTTCTCGGCCCAGAACGGCCCCCAGCCATGCTCTACCCACCTGACCATCTGATTCGCTCCCAGCCCGTGTGCCACACTAGGCGAAAAACACCCCAAAATCGCATGGTGTGGTACAGCAGAAGGCCACACCATGCGATGTGAGCCTTCACATCATGTGGTGTGGCAGAATGCGAGTCGTGAAAACCGCCATTTTCCAATGATCGGTGGATGAGCCCGGAATCACCCTTGGCCACACCAGCCCCAAAAGCCCTCAAAAATCGCATGGTGTGGTACAGGCGAGGGCTAGATGGCAGTCGGTCGGTAACCATCCCCACACCTTCTCTCGCGGAAGTCCCATCCGGCGGTCTTCAAACGGAACTTTCGCGGGAGGGAGGGAGCTGACTAGTGGGAAAGGGGAACCTGACTAGCGGGCGGCGATGAGATCGAATACGTGCTCGACTACGCGCGCCGTGCAGGAGCCGTGCTCGGGGATGGCCACGTTGCGACGGATGAACGCCTGATAGGCGGCATGGTCGAAATCGTCGTGCTCGATGGCTCTCACGATCGCCTCGGCATCATCCGTGAACAGCGTCGGGATATCGCGCTTCGGGTCGATGTACAGGCTGCGTTTCTTCGAATAGTCCGGCCAGTCGTACGCATAGAGGAACACCGGCAGGTCAAGCAGTCCGGCCTCATAGATCACGGTCGAATAGTCGCTGATGACGTAATCGGCGACGAACAGCATGTCGTACTGGCTCGGATAGTGCTGGAATACGTGCGGATTGTTGATACGCAGGTCGTCCAACGGATGGCATTTCACGATCAGGTTGTACTTGTCGTAATCGATGGCATCGGCGAGGGCTGCTGCCGCCTGAGTCTGATTGGCGGGCGTCTTTTTGCGGAACGTGGGGCAGTAGACGATGTTGAGCTTGCGCCCGAGTTCCGGGAACTCGCGGATGATGCGTTCGCGCTGCTGCGCCCGGTACGAGCTGTTGATCAGCAGATCGGTGCGGGGCAGTGGCGCCTCGTAGATGATGGACGGGTCGATGTCGAAGCCGCGAGCGTAATCGCTGATGAACGATTTGGATGAGATGAGCACGGACGTGTACCCGCGATGCATGTTCAGCAGCGAGGCGGTGGAGAACTTCCGGCCTTCCTTGGAGCCCAACGCGGTGTATCCGAACTTCTTCATGTTGCCGAGCGCATGCCACATCTGGATGACGGGCACGTCGATGTAGCCGGCGAGCAGGCTTACCACGATGGCGTAGGTGTCGAGCAGCACCGCCTGGCTGGTGGCGATGAAATACAGCTGCCGGATCATATGGAACCCGTATCGGACCGGGTTGTGCAGCTTCTTGGCGAGGATCACCACGGAATAATCCGGATGCGTCTGTCTCACATAATGGCGGATGAGCCGGAAATCGGTGGTCGGGCGGTCGCTCTCGCGACTCAGGCACACAATCCTACGCTTGCGCGGGAACGCGCGGAAGAACCTATATGTAAGAAGCATCATCATCCGAACTGCATTAATCAGATGACGTTTCATTCTTGTTCTCCCTTACCGAAGCATCAGGTTGGTGTGTTAGCCGGTCTACCGTAACTGCAACTCTATATATTACATGGGTTACCACAAGGGGAACCATAAGGTGTCGTAAAGGAGCCCGGGGATGTCACTGGACGTTCACCAAATCCGCTGGCGGTCAAGTTACTTGGAGATCGACTATTCCTCGCGGGATGGTGGTGTGCCGTGGCTGTATTGCGTGGGACGTCGCCAGTTCGTTCCGTTCGAGATCGTCGGGCTTGAGAGCGGTGTCCGCCGCGCCCGCCTGAACCTGGTGCTCGGGGACGGGCGCGAGGTGCTTCCCGGCGGCCAATGGATCATCTGCGAGAAAATCAAGGAGTCTGCGCTCTTCAGTCTGCAGGCGCTGTACGCCGAATACCCGCTCATGCCGCAGCGCGTCGACTACGATGTACGTCACCTGCTGCCCCCGGAGTTGCGTGACGATGATGAGGCGGTCGCACAGTACACCGACGAAGAGCGTCTGGAACTGGTGGCTCGGCACCCCTATGTCACCAGCGGAGTCACCTACGACGATGAGGTGCTGGAGCGGCTTGACAATCTCGACCGCGTGTTCCGCTACGGCAAGAACAGCTACGCCTATACTGGTGTGTTCGTGCCCAAGACGAATCGTGCCGGTCTCATCTATCTCGCGTTGCACATGCAGTTCTTCCAGCGCAACAAGACCCCGCGCCACCGTCAGCGCAGTCGTCGCCAGATGCAGAAGGACGTTTTCGCGGCGACGTACTCGGTGATGACCAAGCTGGTGCCGCGCAAGCGCAATCGAATCCTCTTCCTCAAGGAGAACGGCGAGGGCCCGACGGAGAATATGGAGGCGTTGCAGAGCCGCATGATCGAGCGCGGCATGGACAAGCGCTTCGATATTCGTGCCCGGTACCGCAACGTATTCGCGGGCAGGCAGAACATCGTCGCCTGGCTGCGCGACCTGTTCGAGATCGCCCGAAGCCGGTACGTCTTCATCGACGATTACACCCCTGTATTCAACTTTATCGACCCCGGTGAAGATGTGACGCTGACGCAGATCTGGCATGCCGGCGTCGGTTTCAAGTCGGTCGGCTATGCCCGTTTTGGTCTCAAGGGCTCGCCGGATCCGTACAATTCCGCGCACCGCCGATACACGTACGCGCTGGTCGGCAACGAGCACCTGCGTCGCATCTATTCCGAGGTGTTCGGCATCGAGGAGGAGGCGCTGCTCGCCACAGGCATGCCCAGGCTCGACCATTTCCTCGATGAGAAGGTCGAGAAGGAATACCGCGAGGAGATGGCCGACAAGTTCCCGTGGTCGGCCAAGGGACGCGTCATCGTGTTCGCTCCGACGTTCCGCGGCACCGGTCAGCGCACCGCGTATTACCCGTATGACGAGATCGACATGGATCGTCTGTACCGCATGTGTGTCGAGACGGACACGTATTTCGTGTTCGAGATGCATCATTTCATCCGCAAGCGTCCGGATATCTCTGCCGAGTACGCCGACCGCATCTTCGACCTGTCCGATGAGAGCCTGACGAAGCTGTTCTTCATCGCCGATGTGCTGGTGACCGACTATTCGTCGTGCTTCTACGACTACCTGTTGCTCAAGAAGCCGGTAGTGTTCTTCGTGCCCGACAAGACCGCGTATTCGCTGATCCGCGGTGTGCAGCGGTCCATCGACGAGATGGCGCCGGGCGTGGTGTGCGATACGTTCGACGAGTTCCTGGACGTGCTGAGGACTCGCCATTATGAGACGGTTTCCCCGTCACCCCTCGTCCATCGACCGCGCCGCCGAGCGCAGCGGACTCGCCAGCGACCGTGCCATCGACACTATTATCTACGGCAAGGATGTTCCGGGTGTGCGCAAACAGGCCTCCGGTAAGGGAGGCGCGGTGCCGGTCCGGCAGTCCGACAAGTCGGCCAAGTCCGAAAGGAAGGCAAAGGAACTGCTGGATTCCAAGGTCGCCGACAAGGATACCAAGTCCGCCTCCGACGAGGAGGAGTGAGCGTGCCGGGGAACACGAGCATGGCCGTCGCGCCCGCCGCCGGCGCCGGCGAGCCCGGCAGTGGCTCCGGCGAGACTGCCCGGCACGCGGCACCACGCGGCGCCGGGCGCCCATCATACGAGCTGCTGTCCAAATACCGCGGCGTGCTGATGGGCGTGCAGATCCTGCTGATCATGGCGTTCCATTACACCGAGGACCTGTCGAACGCGGCCGACCATTTCAACGGTCCCGCTCAGGTGTTCTACGACTATATCGGCAGTTCCGGCGTCGACATGTTCCTGATGATCTCGGGGCTGGGCCTGTACTACTCGTGGAAGCGCAACCCGGACGCGGGGGCGTTCTACCGCAAGCGGCTGACCCGCGTGCTGGTGCCGTACGTCGCTGTGGCGCTGGTCGGGTGGATCTGGTTCGACTTCGTCCATTCGGATGCCGGAGTGGTGCGTTTCCTCGCCGACATCGCATTCGTCACGTTCTTCACGGACGGTGTGAAGTGGTTCTGGTACATAGCGGTGTGCCTGATCTGCTATGTGCTGTTTCCGCTCGTGTTCGCCGTCGTGGACGGTACCCGAAACGTCGCCGCGGCATGGGTGCGAACGTTGGCATTGTGTGCGGCCGCGGTGCTGGTCGCGGTGGCGCTGTACAGGTTCGCGCCGTCTTTCTACGACAACGTCGATCTGATCGTCAACCGCATACCGTGCTTCATCTTCGGCGCGCTGCTGGGAAGGCTCTCGCATGAACGTCGTCCATTGCCCATGCCCGTGGTCGCCGCATGCCTGACGGCCGTGGCCGTCATGCTCTACCCGATGCGGCTGGTTGATGTCCCTCTGGTCAAGGTGTACCTTCGCGCGGCGTTGAACCTGCTGTTGTGCATATGCGGCGTCGTCATCATGGACGTGATGGCCCGCGCGGGAAAGCCCGCGCTCGCAGGCCTTCACGACGTGGTATCAAAAGTGCTGAGCTGGTTCGGACGGTATTCGCTGGAACTGTATCTGCTTCACGTGATGATTCGCAAGATGCTGAACCTCAACGACCTGCCGACCACGCACCCGCGCTATGAGGCCGTCGTGATCATCGGCGCGATCGCGCTGTCGATACCCCTGGAAACGACTGTGCAACCTGATTCAGCACAGGCTGCTGCGTGGGAAACGTTTACTTAATTCCAAAGAGTACAGGGGCACATATGCGGCTTGATGCACCAGCGGGCGAAAATATGGCTGTATTCGTTTCACATGCCTTTGTTCTATATTTGAACCCTCTGCCGGTACCTCACGTGAATGGCCCGTTTCTGTTCGGGCCGAACCGTTTCTTCCATGACTACCTAGAGGGACGCAATATCGCATTTGAGGATCAAGAGTTGCAGGTGAATTTCTCTTCCATGAATGAGATGGGAATAACATTCATGGAAGAATGGAACAAGATGTACACTGGGTGAGGCGCAATCAAAGCTGTCTGTCTTCACAGAGAAAGATGTACGCTATTACGCCGATGACTATGCCGCCTATGTGGGCCAGATGGTATTGGGTTGCGAGATCGGCGCCGAGCGTATTCTTGAACACCCTGATATCGAACGTTTGAAAACTGAGAACAAGAAACTATCCGAGAAGCGAAAGAAGCTCGAAGCGGATCTCAAGAAATCTCGCGCCGAGGTCCAGAAACTCCGTAACTCGAAGTCGTGGAAGGTCACTGCGCCACTGCGGGCGGTCATGCGCCTGTTTGGAAAGGACTGATGGTGATCCGTCTTAGTGCACTCTGCGTGCCGAATACCACAGAAAGGTGAATGCTCGGTAAATAAGTCGTGTCTGGAACATAGACTACGTATGAGTTAACGGGGGCGCAAGCCCGAAAGCGCATATAACAGTGGAGAGGGCATGAACATCGCTGTCATTTTTGCGGGCGGCACCGGCCAACGCATGAATTCGCGAACCAAGCCTAAGCAGTTTCTGCTCGTGCACGGCAAACCGATCATCATCTACACGCTTGAGGCGTTCGATCAGCATCCCGACATCGACGCCATCGTCGTCGTATGCCTGAAGGAATACATCGACGTTCTCGAACAGCTCATCACCAAGTTCGGCGTCGGTAAGATCGCCGCGATCGTGCCAGGCGGCTCATCCGGGCAGGAGTCGATCCGCAACGGCGTCGACAAGGCGAACAGACTGTATCCCGCGGATTCGGTCGTCATCGTTCATGACGGCGTCAGGCCGCTGATCGACCAGCAGACCATCACCGACTGCATCGTCAGTGTGAAGAAGAACGGCAGCGCCGTCACCGTCGTACCCGCCACCGAGACCATCGTGCAAAGCGAGGACGGCGTGATCACCAACATCATCGACCGCAAACAGTGCCAGCTCGCCCGCGCCCCGCAGTGCTTCCGCCTCGGCGAGCTGCATGACGCACACCACAAGGCCGTGGAAGAAGGGCTCGGCGACTTCATCGACTCTGCGTCCCTCATGTCGTACTACGGCCACAAACTGTACGAGGTGGAAGGCGCCAACTCGAACATCAAGATCACCACGCCATCGGACTTCTACATCATGCGCGCCATCATGGACGCGGAGGAAAGCTCCCAGATCTTCGGTCTGTGACACGAACACGGAGGACAACGACCATCATGTTTGATCTGCAAGAGGAATATGCGTCACTGGCGCAGCATCTCGACATCGACTGGGATGCGCTCGCCGGCCGGCATGTGCTCGTCACCGGCGCCACGGGCCTTATCGGCTCGCTGTGCGCCCGCACGCTGCTGGAACGCAACCGCTTGACGGGGGCGGGCATCATCGTGGACGCGCTGGTGCGAGACCCGGCCAGGGCACAGGCCATGCTGGGGCAGTACACGGCCGACGACGGGCTCGTGCTGCATCAGGGATCGCTCGAAGATGTCGACTCGCTCGACCTGCCGGCGGACTATGTCATCCACACCGCCTGTCCGACCGCATCGTCGTTCTTCATGTCCCATCCGGTCGAGACGTTCTCCGCGATCGTAGACGGCACCAGGTCGATGCTGGAACTGGCGCGACGCCGCGGCGCGGCCTCCTTCGTCTACGTCTCCAGCATGGAGATCTACGGCATGGGCAACAAGCAGCGCGGCACGGAACACCTGCTTGACGAGAGCGCCGTCGGCTACATCGACCCCTGCTCGGTGCGCAGCTGCTACTCCGAAGGCAAGCGCGCCGCCGAAAACCTGTGCGTCTCATACCATTCCGAATACCAGGTGCCGGTCAAGGCCGTCCGCCTGGCGCAGACCTTCGGCCCGGGCATCCCTCGCGACGACGTCCGCCTGTTCGCGGCGCTCGCACGCAACGCCGTGGCCGGCAAGGACTTCGTCATGAAGACGACCGGCGAAAGCACACGAATGTACTCATACACCGCCGACGCGGTGTCCGCCATCCTCACCGTGCTGGTCGCGGGGGAGAACGGCGTCTCGTACAACGTGGCCAATCCCTCCACCTACTCGTCAATCCGCGAGATGGCCGATATGGTGTACCGCGAATTCGGTACGGGCGACGCGCACGTCATCATCGACGTCGACCCGAACGCGCCCTACCCGCCGGAGCACCACCTGCCACTCGACGTGTCACGCCTTGAGGCGCTCGGCTGGAGGCCGCAGGTAGGTCTCGAAGACATGTACCGCAAGCTCATCGCATACATGGGCTGACCTCGCGGGAGACCGCACCTGACCATGAGAAGACAAGCAGATTTGGAAGAACATTGTTTGCAACACTGAAGCAAGTCGTCGGCGAGAACTGGCATTGGCGACGGCAGGTCTGGAATCTGGCGAAGATCGATCTGGTGAAGACGTACCGCGGTGCCGCGCTCGGCAAGATCTGGCTGTTCGCCAAACCGGCCGTGTACATCCTGGTTTTCTGGGTGGCACTGAAATTCGGTCTGCGCAGCTCGTCCGACGTCAACGGCAAGCCGTTCCTGCTGTGGCTCGCCGCCGGTGTGTTCCCATGGTTCTTCATGTCCGACATGATTACTACCGGCAGTGACGTATACCGTCGATACCCGTATCTGGTGAACCGCATCAAATTCCCGCTGTCGCTGATCTCCACGTTCTACACGCTGTCGCTGCTCATCATCTTCGCGTGCATGATGGCGTTCACCATCGTGGTGGCGCTGCTCACCGGCGTGCATCTTGGCCGCTACATGCTGCAATTGCCGCTGGTCATGGTGTTCATGTTCCTGTTCTGGGTGGCGTGGTCCATGGCTTTGTCGCCTTTGAGCGCGATATCGCGCGATTTCTCGAACCTGCTCAAGACGCTCGGCACCCCGTTCTTCTGGCTGTCCGGCATCCTGTTCGACATCAGCGGCTGGCCGCGCACCGCCCGTCTGGTGGCGTCCTTCAACCCGGTCACATGGGTCGTGCAGTCGGTGCGTGACTGCTTTATCTACAACAAATGGTTCTTCACGGATTGGGAGTCGTTCCTGCCGTTCCTGTTCGTGCTGCTGATCTTCGTCGTGCTCGCGTTGCACAACTACCACCGTCTGTACATGGAGGTGCCGGATGTCCTCTAAGCTCCCATCGAATGTCACGCGAATGGGCGATGCCACGGTCATCCGCGACGAGGACGCGAGCAATCCCGTCGCCGTGCGCTTCGACCACGTCACCAAGCAGTACAAGCTGTTCAAGAACGACAAGCTGCGCCTGTTGTCCACCTTCTCCAAGCGCATTCCGCACGATACGGTCAACGCGAGCGATGACCTGAGTTTCACCGTGAACCGCGGCGAATCCCTGGCGCTGCTCGGCGACAACGGCGCCGGCAAGTCCACGGCGCTCAAGATGATCACCGGCGTGTGCTTCCCGACGTCCGGCACCGTCGAGGTGCACGGGCGCGTGTCCGCGCTGCTGGAGCTTTCCGCGGGCTTCGACATGAAGCTGTCGGGCATGGAGAACATCGACATGCGCTGCCAGCTGTGGGGTTTGTCGAAAGAGGAGTCCAAGGAGCTCATTCCCGAGATCGTGGAGTTCTCGGAACTCGGCAAGTACATCGACCAGCCGATGCGCACGTATTCGAGCGGTATGCGCGCCCGTCTGGGCTTCGCGTTCGTGTCGTCGATCCGCCCGGACATCCTGGTGGTGGACGAGGCGCTGTCCGTCGGCGACCGCAAGTTCGCGAAGAAGTGCCGCGAGCGGGTCAACAGCATCATCGCCAACGAGAACGTGACCGTGCTGTTCGTCACCCACTCGACCGGCACCGCGAAGGAGTTCTGCCACAGGGGCATCGTCATCCAGAAGGGCAAAGCCATGTTCAGCGGTGGCATCGAGGAGGCCGTCGACTTCTACACCGCCTCGTGACGCTTCGACCGTTCCGCTGACGGCGTTGCCGGCAAACGGCACGGCCGACGTCCATTGACCGCGTTCGGTCGGATGGTCGGGACAACTCCCGCGCTTCGCGATTTTGCGGCCGTTGTCCTGCGGACGATAACGCGGGCATGTCCCGGATGGCCCGGAATTTCGTGGTTTTATGCTGGACAACTGCTGCAAAGGGCTGTTTTGCGGCAGTTGTATCGTGTTCGTTCTGGACAACTCCCGCATTTCGTGATTGTGCGGCCGTTGTCCACGTTCCTGTCGGCGGATCGAGGCGAATCGCGCATTATGCACCGCTGACCCCAGTCTCCCCCGCCCTATCCCGCCGGCAGGGCGGTTGTTATGCTTGAAGACATGTCCTATACCAATCCGCGCGGCCGTTGACGCCGACGTTCCGGCCATCGCCGACATCTACAACGAGGCGGTGATCCGTGGGGGAGCGTCCGCCGACCTTGAACCGGTGTCTCTGGAAAGCCGTCGTGCGTGGGTCGACTCCCATCAGCCACGTGCCAAGTATCCGGTCGTCGTCATCAAAGGTCCCGAAGGCGCCGTCGTGGGGTTCGGCTCGCTTTCGAAATTCCATCAGCGGGCCGGATACGACGGCATCGCCGAACTGAGCTACTACATCGCCGGCGACCACCAACGCCAGGGACTCGGCACCATGATGGTGCGATGGCTGATCGATGCCGCGGCAGAGCGCGGATTCACGCATGTCACGGCGATCATCTACGCCGACAACGCCGGCTCCGTCGCGCTCATGCGGCGGTTCGGATTCATCCGGTTCGGCCTGCTTCCCGCCGCGGTGGGCGCGCTTGACGGCAAGCTGCATGACATGAGCTATTGGGTCAAGGCGTTGGCGGGTGGGGTACAATCCTTAAGGTTGAAGACAGGAGAGTAACACATGGCATCCGATTTCTGGCTGATCGTGGGGCTGGGCAATCCCGGCAAGAAGTACGAGGGCACCCGTCACAACATGGGCTTCATGACCGCCGACATATTGGCCGAACGCTGGTCCGTCGCCTTTTCCGACCACAAGGGGCTCGCGATGCTCGGCAAGGGCGCGATGAATCTGCAGGGTCGCAACGTCAAGTTCTTCCTCGCCAAGCCGCTGACCTACATGAACGACTCGGGCAACGCGGTCGCCTCGATCAGCGCGTACTATCAGATCCAGCCGGATCACGTCGTCGTCATCCATGACGACATGGATCTCGAATTCGGCCGCATAAAGGTCAAGGCGGGCGGATCCGCCGGCGGACACAACGGCATCAAATCAATCGACAAAGCCCTGAGCACCCCGAAGTACGCGCGCGTGCGCATGGGCGTCGGCCACGCTCAGCGCGGAGCCCACGCGCACGACAACACCGTCAACTGGGTGCTCGGCGGTTTCGGACCCGACCAGCGCAAGCAGCTGCCGGAATTCCTCGCAGACGGCGCCGACGCGGCCGAAACCATCATCTTCGACGGACTCGCCGCCACCCAGGAGAAGTTCAATGGCCGCTGAGCAGGGACGCGCGCGCGGCAAAGCGTCCGCCGCCACGGCCACACGCGTCCAGAACGCGCTGATCGACGGCTCCCTGTGCGGCATCCTCGAACGGCTCGATGAGGATCCGGCATTCCATCGGCTCGTCAGCGGCGGCATGAGCATCGCCGACGACAAGGACATCGCCCCGATCATCACCGTGGGCGCCCCGGACGGGTTGCGCCCGGCCATCGCCGCAGCGCAGGCGGAACACACCCCCGTCGTCCTGGTCGTGGCCTCCAGCCGCGAGGCCGAGGACACCGTGAACGCGCTGCGGTCGTGGTACGACGGCGACCCGAACGACATCGCACAACTGGAGGCCTGGGAGACGCTGCCCCACGAGCGGCTCAGTCCCCGTGCCGACACCGTGGCGAGCCGCATGGCCGTATTCCGCAGGCTCACGCACCCCAGCGACACCAATCCGATGTTCGGACCGATCCGCATACTCGTCATGCCGGTGCGTTCGCTGATCCAGCCCGTTGTCAAGGGGCTCGGCGACGTCGATCCGCTCGTCTTCACGCAAGGCGAGGAGCTGCCTCTCGACGACGTGTCGCGCCGACTGGTTGAGAACGCCTACACGCGCGTCGACCTGGTGATGGACCGTGGCGAGTTCGCGGTGCGCGGCGGCATCATCGACGTCTTTCCCCAACCGCGCCACATCCGGTGCGCATCGAGTTCTTCGGTGACGAGATCGACTCCATCCGAGAATTCCACGCGTCCGACCAGCGCACCTACGGCGAGGGCGTCCGCACGATCTGGGCGACGCCCTGCCGTGAACTGCAGCTCACCGACGCCGTGCGGGACCGGGCGAAACGGCTCATCGGGCAGATTCCGAATGCCGACGACATGCTGGAGTCCATCGCGAACGCGATTCCCATCGAAGGCATGGAATCCCTGATGCCCGCGCTCATCGACGACATGGAACCCGTGACCGGCATGCTCGACAGGCATGCCGTCATCATGCTCGCCGACCCGGAAAAGCTGCGCCGCGCGGCGGACGACCTCTCGAAAACCGCGAACGAGTTCCTCGCCGCCAGCTGGCATGTCGCCGCGGCCGGGCACGGTGCCGGAGCTCCCATCAGCTTCGACCAGGCCAGCTTCCTCGACTACGAGGAGACCATCAACTCGCTCGCATACTCCAGCCACGACGTGTGGAACCTCACCAGTTTCGGCGTGGACGCCAGCCGCCCGAACCACGTGCAGCTCGCCGCCGGCAACCCGGGCGAATACCGCGGTGACGAGACGAAGGCCGCGGCCGGCATTGAGGGGCTCATCGACGCAGGGTACCAGGTCACCGTCACCGCGGCCGCGCAGGGCACGCTCGCACGATTGAAGCGAGCCATCAACGAGACCGGCATCGCCTCGTTCGACGTCATCCGCTCCCAGGCCATCGACGGGTTCATCGACACGGCGACGAAGACCGCGCTGCTCACCGAACGCGACCTGACCGGACGGTCCAGTGCGGCCGGTCAGGCGAAGACCCCCAAGCGCCGCCGCAAGGCAATCGACCTGATGGAGCTCAAAGCCGGAGACTACGTGGTCCATGAGCAGCACGGCATCGGCCGTTTCCTGGAGATGCGGCAGCGCACCATCGGCACCGGGGCGAACAAGACCACGCGCGAATACCTTGTCATCGAATACGCGCCCAGCAAGCGCGGCGCCCCGGCCGACAAGCTGTTCATCCCCACCGATCAGCTGGATCTGATCAGCAAATACATCGGCGCGGAGGCCCCCAAGCTCAACAAGCTCGGCGGCTCCGACTGGGCCGCAACCAAGGCGAAGGCGCGCAAGCACGTGCACGAGATCGCCGAGGACCTGGTGAAGCTGTACTCTGCCAGGCAGCGCACCAAGGGGTTCGCGTTCAGCCCCGACACGCCATGGCAGAAGGAGCTGGAGGACGCGTTCCCGTATCAGGAGACGACGGACCAGCTCACCACCATCGACGATGTCAAGTCCGACATGGAGAAACCAGTGCCGATGGATCGCCTCATCTGCGGCGACGTCGGCTTCGGCAAGACCGAGATCGCCGTGAGAGCAGCGTTCAAGGCCATACAGGACGGCAAGCAGGTGGCCGTCCTCGTGCCGACCACGCTGCTCGTGCAGCAGCATCACGAGACGTTCACCGAACGGTACGAGGGCTTCCCGGTCACCGTCGCGGCCATGAGCCGCTTCCAGACGACCAAGGAGATCAACGAGACCATCGAGGGACTGGAGACGGGTGGCGTCGACGTCGTCATCGGCACCCACAAGCTGCTCAACCCCAAGATCAAGTTCAAGGATCTCGGCCTTGTCATCATCGACGAGGAGCAGCGGTTCGGCGTCGAGCACAAGGAGACGCTCAAGGCGCTGCGCACCAATGTGGACGTGCTCTCGCTGTCCGCCACGCCTATCCCGCGCACGCTGGAGATGGCGGTGACCGGCATCCGCGAGATGTCTACGCTCGCCACCCCGCCCGAGGACCGGCTTCCCGTGCTCACCTACGTGGGCGCGTACGAGGACGCTCAGGTCACGGCCGCGGTCCGGCGCGAACTGCTGCGCGGCGGACAGGTGTTCTACGTGCACAACCGCGTGCAGGACATCGCGAAGACGGCCGCGAAGATCCACGAGCTCGTCCCCGAGGCGCGAGTCGGCATCGCTCACGGCAAGATGGGGGAGAAGCAGCTCGACGGCGTAATCCGCGACTTCTGGCATCGCGACATCGACGTGCTCGTATGCACGACGATCATCGAGACCGGACTCGACATCTCCAACGCGAACACGCTGATCGTAGACCACGCCGACCGGTTCGGCCTCTCCCAGCTGCACCAGCTGCGCGGGCGCGTCGGCCGTGGCCGCGAACGCGCGTACGCCTACTTCCTGTACGACCCGTCCAAGCCGATGACCCAGCAGTCGCACGACCGCCTCGCCACCATCGCGCAGAACACGGCGCTCGGAAGCGGCTTCGACGTCGCCATGAAGGACCTCGAACTGCGCGGCACCGGCAACCTGCTGGGCGACGAACAGTCCGGGCACATCGAGGGCGTCGGCTTCGACCTGTACGTGCGCATGGTCTCGGAAGCCGTCGAACAGTACAAGGAGCCGGAGCGGACCGAGCCGGTCGCGGTCACCATCGACCTGCCCATCGAAGCGTCCATCCCGGTGGACTACATCGATTCCGACAAGCTGCGGCTCGAAGCATACCGGAAACTGGCCGCTTCGCGCACCGATGAGGACCTCAAGGAACTCGCCGACGAACTCACGGATCGCTACGGCAAACTGCCGGAGGAGTTCGAGACGCTGTTCGGCGTGGCCCGCCTGCGCATGAAGGCGCGGGAACTCGGCATATCGGAGCTCGTCGCGCAGGGCAAGAACGTGCGCGTCGGCAAGATCGACCCGCCCGAATCGATGCAGATGCGCATCAACCGCATCTACCGCGGGGCGCAATACCGGCCGGTCACGCACACATACCTGATCCCCGCGCCGTTCGCGGGCACGCTCGGCGGCAAACCGATGCCGGGCGATCAGGTCATGGACTGGGTGAGCGACCTGCTGCACGACTTCGCATGGAAGCCGCAACCGAGGAAGGCATGATGGGCTCCGGATCCCCGTTCGAAGGCATGCCCGGAGGCATCGGGGAGCGGAACGGCATGATCCGGCTGCCGTACCATCCCCTGACTTCGCTGATCCGGCATTTCGACAATGGCCAGGCCCTGACGCTCCTGCACTCGGGGCGGGGCGGACGGTATTCGGTGCTCGGACTGCACGCCTACCATCGGCTCATGCAATACGGCGATGACGTGATGGAAGGCACCCTCGCCGTCTGCGGAGACGACGATGTCTGGCGGGACCGGCTGCTCCCCGGCCAAGACGCGCTCATGCTGCTGCACGACCGGCTGCGTGACGAGCCCGGCGTGCTCGGATTCATGTCATATGATGACGGCCGACGCCGGGAAGGCGCGCGATCCCGGTTCGACGGCGGCCAGCAGGCGGCAGAGCGAAAGACGCCGCCGGACGCCGCATGGTGGAGTTTCGACGACATCCTCATCGAAGACCGGCAGCGGCGCTCGCTGACCCTGCTCAGCCATCATCGCCACCCGAACAGCGCCCGGAACATCGCCGCCATACGATCCGTCTGCCAGTCCGTTCCCGCTGGCGGGGCTGTCGCGAAGCGACTGGGGGTGGTTATCCAGGCTCCCCGCACACCTCAGCCTCCCACCGCGGCGCATGGCGCTGCGACCACGATCGCGCCTCATACTGCGAGGCCGTGGAACGACTCAAATCGCACATGCACGACGGCGAAGCCTACGTAGTGAACTACTCATTGCGTCTCGACGTCACCAGTCCCGTGACGGCCCCTGGACATGTTCCTGCGTCTGAACGACGACAATCCCGCGCCGTTCTCCGCGTATGTCAACGGCGGCGGATGGCAGATCGTCAGCTCGTCGCCGGAACGGTTCCTCGAATGCCGCAGCGGCCATGTCGTCACCCGCCCCATCAAAGGAACGCGGCCACGTGGTCTCACCGTGCAGGAGGACGCGGCCAACCGCGCCGCCCTTGAGCAATCCGGCAAGGACCATGATGAGCTGCTCATGGTCACCGACCTCGAACGCAATGATCTGAGCCGCGCGGCGACTCCCGGAACCGTGCAGGTCACGGGGTTCGCCGAACTGGAGACCCACCCGCACGTGTTCCATCTGGTGTCCACCGTCGAGGCCGAATTGCCCGATGCCCGCGATCTGTCCGAACTGCTTGCCGTCATGTCGCCGGGCGGATCGATCACGGGGGCTCCCAAGCGCCGCGTCATGCAACTCATCGACCGGTATGAACGGTCGCCTCGCGGCGTGTATACCGGCTCTCTCGGCTACATCACCGCCGATGGCGACTGCGATCTGAGCATTCTGATCCGCTGCGCGACGCACGTCGGGCGATGTGACAAGGCTGGCCTGTACCGGATCGGCGCGGGCGGCGGCATCACCATCGAATCCGACCCGGACGCCGAATACGACGAGGCCATGCAGAAAGCACAGGCGCTGCTCGACGCGCTGGACTGTGACGTGTCGGACAGTGACGTGCATGACGGAAGACAAGGACAATGGCATGACTAATAGCAATGGCACGCCTGGCGGCGAAGGCACGGCCGTCACATTCGCCCTGGATGAGGGATACCAGTTCGGCCTCGGCGTATTCGAGACCATCAACCTGACCGGCGGGCGACTCGTCATGCTCGACCGTCATCTCGACCGGCTTCGGCGCGGAGCGCGGGCATTGGACATCGACGCGCCGGACGACGATACGCTGCGGGCTCATATCGCCGAACATCTCGACGCGGCAGAATTGCCTGACGATCGGTCGTTCGCGGTCAAGCTCATGGTGTCGTCCGCGAACGTCATCGTCACGCATCGGCCGAACCCGTATGCGGATTGGGCGCAGGACCGCGGTCTCAGGCTTGGCTGGTGCCGCGCCTGGCGCAACGAGTGTTCGCCGCTCACGGCGCACAAGACGCTGAATCAGGGCGACAACATACTCGAATCGCGTTCGGCTCGGCGGCTCGGCTTCGATTCCGCCGTGTACCTCAACACGCGCGGCGACATCTGCGAGACCACCAACGCGAACCTGTTCTTCGTGCGCGACGGGCGGCTGTACACGCCGGACGAGCGATGCGGGCTGCTACCCGGCACCGTGCGGGCGTGGCTGTGCGAACGATACGAGGCCGAGCAGGGGACCTTCCGACAGGATTCGCTGGACAGCTGGGATGAGGTCTTCGCCACCAACGCCCTGATGGGCGTGCGCCCGGTCGTCGAGCTGGGGGGATGCGGGCTATGGAATCGGGCCGGTGACGCGGGCGATCCAGCGCGAATACCGTCGGCTTGAGCTCGGTATCCTCTGACCGCCCTCGGCCGGCTCCGCCGCCAGTCCTCGACAGTGGCGGCGGAGCCGACTGAGGGCGGTCAGATGTACGGAATCTGTCTATATCCAGCCGAATGTTAGCGCTCATATTATTTTTCCGAGAAATTCTGGCACTCGTCCACAAAAGGCATTATTCTTAAGTCTGTCATCACAACCTAACAGTCTTAAGGAGTAGTTGTGGCAGCTATTGAAAGCGTTTACGCGCGTCAGATCCTTGATTCCCGTGGCAACCCGACCGTTGAGGTCATCCTCGACACCGAAGACGGCGCCGAAGGCCGCGGCCTGGTTCCGTCCGGCGCTTCCACCGGTGAGGCCGAGGCTTGGGAGCGCCGCGATGGCGACAAGTCCGTCTACGGCGGCAAGGGTGTGCTGAACGCGGTCAAGGCCGTGAACGAGGTCATCGCTCCGAAGGTCATCGGCATGGATGCCACCGACCAGCGCGCCCTCGACGACCTGATGATCGAGCTCGACGGCACCCCGAACAAGGGCAAGCTGGGCGCCAACGCCATCCTCGGCGTCTCCCTGGCCGCCCTGTACGCCTCCGCCGAGTCCGCCGAACTGCCGCTGTACCGCTACATCGGCGGCACCAACGGCCACATCCTGCCGGTCCCGAACATGAACATCATGAACGGCGGCGCCCACGCCGACTTCGCCACCGACATCCAGGAGTACATGATCTCCCCGTACGGCTTCGACACCTACAGCGAGGCCCTGCGCGCCGGCGTCGAGGTCTACCACACCCTCAAGAACGTCCTGAAGAAGGAAGGCCTGAACACCGGCCTCGGCGACGAAGGCGGCTTCGCCCCGAAGATGAAGTCCAACGAGGACTCTCTCAAGTACATCATGGACGCCATCTCCGCCGCCGGCTACGAGCCCGGCAAGCAGATCGGCATCTGCCTCGACGTCGCCTCCTCCGAGTTCTACAACAAGGAGACCGGCAAGTACCGCTTCGACGGCGAAGAGCGCGACTCCGCCTACATGCTCGACTACTACGAGAACCTCATCAACGAGTACCCGATCGTCTCCATTGAGGATCCGTTCAACGAGGAAGGCTGGGAAGACTGGGCCGAGATCACCCGTCGCCTTGGCGACCGCCTGCAGTTCGTCGGCGACGACCTGCTGGTCACCAACCCGGCCCGTCTGCGCAAGGCCATCGACATGGGTGCCGCGAACTCCCTGCTGGTCAAGCTGAACCAGATCGGTTCCGTCACCGAGACCCTCGACGCCATCGAGCTGGCCACCGAGAACGGCTACACCTCCATGGTCTCCCACCGCTCCGGTGAGACCCCGGACACCACCATCTCCGACCTCGCGGTTGCCAAGAACACCCGCCAGATCAAGACCGGTGCCCCGGCCCGTGGCGAGCGCGTCGCCAAGTACAACCGCCTGCTGGAGATCGAGGAGGAGCTCGGCTCCACCGCTCAGTACGCCGGCTACAGCGCCTTCAAGGCCTGCAAGAAGTACATCGCCAAGTGATTGTCGCGGCTGTAAGGCCGAGACGATGCTAGCGTCGTGACAATGCCCGGCATATTCGCCAAGTCGAATGTGCCGGGTATTTTTGTTGCCATGAACGACTCGACCCGGAACATGCGACCACGCGGCAAACGAAGCAAACGGCACGGCACCGGACCGATCGCGTTCTTCGTGTCGCTGTTCATCATCGCGCTCGGAGCCATCCAACTGGTCTCCACGTTCCACACGTACGCGCTGAACCTCGCCCAGCTCAACGACCTCAAGAATCAGGAAGCCGCGCTTATCACCAAGAAGCAGGATCTCGAAAACGACATCGAACGCTGGAACGATGACAGCTATGTGGCGACGCAGGCGAGGGAGCGGCTCGGCTTCGTCTTCCCCGGTGAGAAGGCGGTGCGCGTGCAGCACCCGGAAGCGGTGACGGGCACAAGCGAGGGGACCGCGAAGACCAAAAGCGGTACATCCGACGGGAAGGTGCTGCCCTGGTACAGCGAGCTCGAATATTCGTTCAAGAAAGCCGATGAGCGGCCATCGAAAACGGCCTCCGGCAGCCAATCGGGCGATACCGGCAAAGCCGACGGCAACTCCGGCAGCGCAACCGACACGAACTCGGGCGACAAGCAGTAGACGCGGACGGCGGCAGCGTCATTCATCCTACTGCATAAGCCATTCGACCAGTTATTCGATAAGCCATTCGATAAGGAGCCAAGCTGGTGACCGAACCAGAATCACAAGACGAATCCACCACACGAGATGTCGCGAAACTCGCCGACCGATTCCTGCAGCAGCGTGCCGATGAGCGTGACATCGCCATCGTCGAACGGCAGCTCGGACGATACCCGCGCGGCATGGTGGCGGTCGGCGCCCGCTGCGCATGCGGACGGCCGCTCGCCGTGGTCACCCGGCCCATGCTGCCCGGCGGCATACCGTTCCCCACCACCTGCTATCTGACCAGCCCCGAGGCGGTGAAGGCGGTGTCGCACATCGAAGCGGAAGGCCGCATGCGGGCGTACAACGAGCTGCTGCACGACGATGAGACGGTGGCCGGCGAGTACCGCGGGGCGCACCGCCTGTACGTGGCGTTTCGCCATGAGCTGGCGGTGCGGCTCGGCGATGACGAAAGCCGCATCGCCAACGTCAGCGCGGGGGGCATGCCCGAACGCGTGAAATGCCTGCATGCGCTGCTGGCGCAGACCCTGGTCATGGGGGGCAGGGCGTCAACCCCATCGGCGATCGTGTGCTGGAGGCGGTGACGGAGGAGTTCAGTCCATCCGTCTGCCGGTGCGGTTCGCTCGACGACTGAGCGGACAGACGAAAAACCGAACGGCCAAAAGACTGGAAACGGCCGCTGAACGCAATGATTGCGCCGAGCGAGACGATCATGCCGGGCGAACGCCCCCCGATGATCGCGGTCGCCCGGCCGGCGAGACAGCGGGAAACAAAGGAGATAGAGATGAAATCCGTTACCGTTGCGGGCATCGACTGCGGCACGAACTCGATCCGGCTGAAGATTGCGCGTGTGGACGATCAGGGCATGCACGAGATCGTGCCGAGGATCCTGCGCGTGATTCGCTTGGGGCAAGACGTGGACAAGACGCACCGGTTCGCTCAGGACGCGCTTGACCGGGCGTACACGGCCGCCGCGGAATTCGCCGGGGTCCTTGCCCAGCACCCGGTGGACGCGATCCGATTCGTAGCCACATCGGCGACCCGCGATGCCGTCAACCGAGACACATTCGAGGATGGCATCGAGCAGATACTCGGCGTGCGCCCCGAAGTCATCCCGGGAACGGAGGAGGCCGATCTGAGCTTCCTCGGGGCGACCAGCGTCGTGAGCCACGGCGAGCTCGAACCCCCTGTATCTGGTGGTGGACCTGGGCGGCGGCTCCACAGAACTTGTGCTGGGCGGCGACGGCATCGACGCGCCCTCCACGCAGGTACAGGCCGCATTCTCGATGGACATTGGATCCGTGCGCATGACCGAGCGCCACCTGCGCCACGATCCTCCCAGCGAAACCGAAATCGCCGAAGCGATCGCGGACATCGACGAGCACATCGACGAGGCGTTCCGCACGGTGCCGGCGGGACGCACCCGCACGATCATCGGCGTGTCCGGCACGGTGACCACGATGAGCGCGCTGGCTCTGGGGCTCAAGGAATACGATCACCGACGCGTGGACGGCGTGCGCATCCCCGTGGACGACGCCTACGCCGTGGACGACAGGTTTCTGCGCATGACGCGTGAGCAGCGCCGCGCCTACAAGACCATCCATCCGGGACGTATCGACGTGGTGGGCGGCGGTGCCGTCGTATGGAACCGTGTGCTCGCGAAGGTGGCCCAGGCGGCCGCGGCCGATCATGGTGGAGTCATCGACTCGTATGTGGCCAGCGAACATGGCCTGCTCGACGGCATCGTGCTCGACTGTGGACGGCGGTTGCTTGCAGAACGCTGAACAAGCATGACATAATGGTTCTGCCGGCATATTTGCCGGCACAGCCCCCGTGGCGGAATCGGTAGACGCAGCGGACTTAAAATCCGTCGCTTTTGGCTGTGGGTTACGAGTCCCACCGGGGGGACACTTATCGCAACATTC
>ENA-OQCV01000071-OQCV01000071.1-human-gut-metagenome-genome-assembly--contig:-NODE-71-length-28517-cov-4.070588_pt1 | contig 28517 bp, 38 predicted proteins | sample MGYA00242766_ERZ504592 | MGnify/ENA primary metagenome ERZ504592 (study PRJEB26092, sample SAMD00036315) | human gut metagenome | host: Homo sapiens | study: EMG produced TPA metagenomics assembly of...
GGATAATACAGATAAAACCCAGCAAAATATTTGTCTTTTTCCCTTTTCTCTTCTTATTTCTGCTCACTTTTCCCAATTTTCCTTTACTGTTAATTATGGTTATGATATCACTTCTGAACGATTATCAGACAGCGATATTATTTCTGGGACTCATCATCGCTTCTGCGATAGTATTCACCATAATGTTTGTAGTAAGAAGAGTAATATTTGTCGCTACTGGTGTCTATCTTATTCATAACAGCTCCCAGAACACGGCATCCGCTTCTCTCAAGCTGTGCAAATGCCTTCTGTGCATCTCTGTATCTGACGCTACCTGGCTGGATCAGGAAGATCGCTCCATCACAGCATCTGCCGATTACCGCAGCATCGATTACAGTTCCGATCGGCGGTGTGTCAATTAGTATGTAATTGTAATATTCCCTGACTTCTTTCAGAAAAACCTTGAAAATGTTCTCGCTGAGAAGTCCTGAAGGGTTTGGTGCAGCCGGACCTCCGAATATAATGTCCATATTCGGGAAATTCGTCTCATAGATAATATCCTGCAGTCCTACCTGCCCACTGAGAAGCTGGGAAAGACCCTTGACCTCTTCTTCTACTCCCAGTCGTCCTGCATAAGCAGTCTTTCTGATATCCGCATCCAGAAGAAGAACTTTCTTACCGATGCTTCCAAGCTCCTGTGCAAGGCTGAGTACTACATCACTCTTACCTTCATTCGGAAAACAGCTTGTAACCAGAATTGTCTTTATGCTCTGACCGGACAGCTGGATATTTGTACGCAGCGTTTTAATCGCTTCGCTGTAGAAATAGTCCGGTTTTCTTTTATCTGTTAAGTTGAGTTTCTTCATTGCTCAGATTCCTCCATTACTCTAGCGACGCTTCTTGTTCTTCTTATTGCTCTTTGGTTTCTTGTTCTTCATGTTTACGTAGTCTTTTCTGTCAGGAACCTTGGCAAGTACAGAAACACCGAGATATTTCTCAATATCTTCTTCTGTCTTGATAGTATCATCCATTACAGCGTATACAACTACGATTGCCGCACATGCAAGAAATCCGAGTAAGAAGCCGATTACTGAGTTCTTCATTACACTTGGAGAAGTTCTCTCTGTAGCAATCTTACCAACTTCGATGATCTTAGGCGGAATAACTTCCATCTTGTCTCCGATATAGGATGAGGAAACATTCGCAATCTCATCTACGATCTTCTTAGCCATTGTAGAATCCGGATTATCAACAGTGATCTCAAGGATACGGGTATCTGTCGGATTATTAATCGTTACATCCTCTTTCAGATCCTCCGCTGTCATATCCAGGTTCAGATTTGTAACTACCTGTTCCAGTACAGGGGTACTTGTGATCAGTACTGTGTAATCACTTGTCAGACTGGCACCTAACTGCAGATCCGCCAGAGATGTCAGCGTGGTTTCCTTTGAGAGAACAAGCATACTGGATGTTGAACTGTAGATTGGTGTCATCAGGAACTGTGTACATGCAGCTCCGATACAGCCACCTATAAGAGCAACCATCAGTACCAGCAGAATTTTCTTTCTGAGTGCATGAAATATTTCCAGTAAATCAATTTCAACTTCATCGTCATTGACATCAAGTGCCTGCACCCTGCTGCTCTCAAATTTGCTGTTCAAATTGTCTAACATCTGATATTTTCCTTTTCCCTTTTTTCCATTGTAGTTTTTGGTAATTATCCGACTGATTTATTTTACAGCAGACAGTTACAGTTTTACATAAACCGTATACATTTTACCGTAGTACGTATAAAAGTCAATTGCGAGTGACATTATTCTTTGAAATTCATTAAAATTCTTTAAAATCCGACCACAAAGTTAACTCGGTCAAAATCCATTAAAATTTATGATCTATGATTTTCTGCGGATTTCGAATGAAAAGCTGTTTCGCATAGTCTGTATCCATTTTCTTTATTACATAGCTATAGGCTTCCCCGATTCTGGAAATTCTTTTACTGCTGTCATGGCAGTCAGAACCTACAAAATGAACCAGGTCATTCTTCATCAGCTTCTGACAGTAGCGTTTTGTAAAAAATGCCGTCTTTTCCCACAATGCTGTCTGCATTGATCTGCATATAAGCTCCCATCTCTGTCAGTTCTTCTACAAAGTCCAGATCTGTACGGGTCGCTTCGTATCGTTCAATATGTGCAACAATGGGTCTGTACCCGCCGGAAAGCATTGCAGACAGGCGTTCTCTGATATAGGATGCCTCTGAATTGTGAGAGAATTCTACCAGCACATACCTGGAACCAGCCATGGTAGAAACTTTTTTCTCACGAAGCATAGGAAGCATCTCCATATTTGCATGAAATTCGCATCCGAGGTAAAGATGCAGATCTTTACTGATATCTGCTGCCGCCTCTTCTGCAAGCCGGAATTGTCTCTGTACTTTTTCCAGAGGTGTCTCAAACATCCGAAAACGAAAATGAGGCGTCAGAATAATGTTTCTCACTCCCTGCTTATATTCCATCTCCAATAATTTTCTTGTTTCTTCAATATCCGCAGCTCCGTCATCCACTCCTGGCACAATGTGGCAATGTATATCGAATATTCCTTCTTCGAGCATTCTTGTTATCCCTTCTGTCAACAAAACTGCCGGATATTCAGCAAGCAGCTTTCCATCCGGCAGTCTCTGTTATTCAACACAACTATTTTTCGTTGTCTGTTATTATTCTTCTGTAGCTTCCTCAGCCGGTGCCTCAAGAGCTTTCATGCTCAGGCTGATCTTCTTGTCTTCGCCGTTGAAGTCAACAACTTTAGCTTCGATTTCCTGTCCGATTGACAGTACGTCTGCAGGTTTTGCAACGTGCTCTCTGGAAATCTGAGATACGTGAAGAAGTGCATCTACACCTGGTGCAAGTTCTACAAATGCGCCGAAGTCTGTCATACGTGCAACTTTACCTTTTACTACGTTTCCTACAGCGAAGTCCTCAGCTGCTGTGAGCCATGGATTTGCTTCCGGGAATTTGAGGGAAAGTGCAATCTTGTCTCCGTTGATCTCTTTGATAAGAACTTTAAGTGTTTCGCCAACTGTGAATACTTTCTTCGGGTTCTCTACTCTGCCCCAGGACATTTCGGAGATGTGAAGAAGTCCGTCAGCTCCGCCGAGATCGATGAATGCACCGAAATCTGTAACGTTCTTAACAGTTCCTTCAACTGTGTCGCCAACATGGATTCTCTCCATTAATTCTTTCTGTTTCTCTGCTTTCTCAGCGAGAAGAAGCTGTTTACGGTTACCGATGATGCGGCGTCTTCTCGGGTTGAATTCTGTGATAACGAATTCGATCTCCTGATCTGCATATTTGGAAAGGTCTTTCTCGTATGTGTCGGAAACGAGACTTGCAGGAATGAATACTCTTGCTTCGTCTACGTTTACACAAAGTCCGCCGTCAAGTACCTGAGTTACAGGAGCTTTTAATACTTCCTGATTCTCAAATGCTTCTTCAAGACGTTTGTTGCCTTTCTCTGCTGCCAGTCTCTTGTAAGTAAGAGTAACCTGACCTTCTCCATCGTTTACTTTGAGAACTTTTGCTTCCATTGTGTCTCCAACGTGAACAGCATCTGTGAGTACAAGGCTTGCATCGTTAGAGTATTCGTTCTTTGTGATAATACCGTCTGCTTTATAACCGATATTCAGAATAATCTCATCTTCTTTAACATCGATGACAGTACCCTGTACAATCTCTCCATTTCTGATAGTCTTTACGGAATCTTCCAGCATTTGTTCAAAATCTTAATTCTGACATGTTCTTGAACCTCCTCAATAATTTTGTTTGGGGTGGAAGCCCCTGCTGTAATACCTACATAACTACTGCATTGGAACATTTCAGAATCCAAGTCTACAGGTGTTTGTATATAGTAAGTATTTCCACATTCCTTTTTACATATTTCAAACAGCTTTTGAGTATTGGAACTGTGCCGGCCACCTACGACCAACATAGTGTCTACCTCTCCGGCTATGTTTTTTGCTTCTCTCTGCCGTTCTTCGGTAGCATTACAAATAGTGTTTAAAATATTGAGAATATTTAAAACATTATTATCATACCTCTTTTTGCAAAGAATTTCAACTAAATCTTTAAATTTGTTGTAATTAAATGTCGTCTGGGACACAATGCTTACTTTTTTTGCCTTTTTGGGGGTACAAATGCTTCGGCTTCTTCTTTGTTTCTGATCACCGTGTACGGTCCCTGACACCAGCCGCAGATGCCCTGTACTTCAGGGTGGTCTTTGTCGCCGATGATGATGATGTGGTTTCCTGCAAGGCTTTCTTTTTCCACGATCCTGTGGATTTTCAGAACGAAGGGGCAGGTCACATCTACATAAGAGATGTTTTTTTGCTTTCAGCTTATCGTAGATGGCTTTGCCTACACCGTGAGAGCGGATGACTACTGTTCCGTTCTGCAGGGTGTCATCCGGGGAATCCAGATCCGCTTCTGCGATAACATGGACGCCACGAGCTTCCAGATCCGCTACTACGCCTTCGTTGTGGATGATCGGGCCCAGAGTGAAAATAGGTTTCTGTTCTGTGTCTATGAGTTCGTAGACTTTGTTCACTGCACGTTTGACGCCGAAGCAGAAGCCTGCTGTTTCTGCTACTTTTACTTTCATAAAATAATCCTTCTTAAATTATTTCTGCACTTTTTCCTTATATACATTAAGAATCGCATTTACAACATCATCAATTCCCATTTCCGAAGAATCTACAAGCACTGCGTCGTCTGCCTGTTTCAGAGGGGAGATTTCGCGGTTCATGTCGCGTTCGTCGCGCTCGATGATGTCTTTTCGGATCTGGTCCAAGTCGAAGGATTCTCCCTTCTGTTCATATTCCAGTGCTCTTCTTTTTGCTCTGGTGTCTGCGCTTGCTGTGAGGTAGATTTTTACTTCTGCGTTTGGAAGGATGGTTGTGCCGATATCTCTGCCGTCCATGACTACGTCGTTTTTCTCTGCCAGAGTTCTCTGAAGTTTCAGAAGATGGGCTCTGACTTTCGGGTTTGCGGAACTTTTGGATGCCATGTTTCCTACCTGTTCGGTGCGGATCATAGCATTTACGTTCTCTCCGTTGAGGATGACAATCTGTTCTCCGTTTTTGTATTCGATGGAGATGTCAGCGCCGGAACATACAGCCTCGATCTCTTCCTGATTTTCTCCGTTTACGCCATGGTTCAAAAGATATAAAGCCATTGCCCTGTACATGGCTCCTGTATCTACATAGATAAATGATAATTCTTTTGCTACTTTCTTTGCGATGGTACTCTTACCTGCTCCTGCAGGTCCGTCGATGGCTATATTGCATCCCATTTTCGTGGTTCCTCCTGTTTCTATTATTCAAACAGATTTTCTCTGTTTTATTATTGATTGATGTTTATAAATCGTTAAATAACGTATAGCTGAATCATATCATAGATATAATCCACCTACAAGGTACTCATTATCTGCGTTTTTTCAGCTTACTGTATAGCCGTTACTGTTCACACACCACTATTCCGCGAGGTGTTTTGGCATGAATATGCCAAAATCCCGAGACATACGAGCCAAAATTCCATTGCCGCAGGCAATCTGGAATGAATTTTGGCTACGTTACTGTGAACGGAGTGAACAGCAACGTATAGCCTGTGCTGCCAGATATGCGGTAGACCAGGCAATCTGTAAGTTATATCCACCTGTCACTGCATCCAGATCCAGTACCTCGCCTGCGAAGTAAAGACCTGAGATTTTCTTTGATTCCATTGTCCCGGGATTGATCTCTTTGACAGAGACGCCACCTCTGGTGATGATGGCTTCTTTGAACTCACCCATTCCTGTGATTGTGAAGGGGAAGGCTTTGATAAGCTCAATGAAGTGCTGGCGTTCTTCTCTGGAGATGTCGTGAATTTTCTTCTCTGCGGGGATTCCACCCAGTTCCAGCATTACCGGAGTCAGAGATGACGGGAAAAGTACGCCAATCACATTCTTGAACTGTTTGTTTGGTCCTGCTTCAAATTCACGCAGGATCCTGGCATCCAGCTGTTCTCTGGTGAGTGCAGGCTTCAGATCCAGATATGCGGACAGTTCGCCGTTTGGTGCTTTCGCCAGTTTTGCACCGATGTGGGCACTGGCTGAGAGGATCATTGGACCTGTGACTCCGAAATGAGTGAACATCATCTCTCCGAAATCCTCGTAAAGTACTTTCTTTCCATTCTTTATGGTAAGTCCTGTATTCTTAAGGGAAAGTCCCTGAAGCTTAGGGATATAGTCTTCTTTTGTCTTTAATGGCACAAGGGAGGGAGCAATGTCCGTGACTTTCAGTCCCAGTTCTCTTGCGAAGCGGTATCCGTCACCTGTGGAGCCTGTACTCTGATAAGAGAATCCGCCGGTTGCCACGATGACTGCATCTCCTTCCATGAAGGTTCCGTCTGTAAGGATGACTCCTGTGATCTTCTCCTGCGGTATGTCAGGTGATTTTTTTACCTTTTCTGCCTTTTCCTGCAGCAGATCCTGATTCTGTTAATGCGGCTTCTGATTCAAGGGTATTTACGGAATCTGTTACAGGTTTCTTTACGATTTCCTGCACAGCAGTGTGAAGATGAATCTTTGCTCCTGCTTTCTTCAGCTCACGCTCCAGAGCGCGGATGATGTCTGAAGAATGGTCAGACTGTGGGAATACTCTGTTTCCACGCTCTACCTTCAGAGGGACACCTGCTTTCTCAAAGAACTCCATTACATCCTGAGGGGTAAATGAATAGAAACTGCTGTAGAGGAACTTGGGATTGCTCATCATTGCAGGAAAGAGTTCTTCTGTGTCGCAGGCATTTGTCACATTGCATCTGCCTTTTCCTGTGATGAAGACTTTCTTTCCCAGTTTCTCGTTCTTCTCTAATATATGAACTTCATGATGGTTACGGGCTGCAAAAACCCCTGCCATCATTCCGGTGGCTCCGCCGCCGATTATTATAACTTTGCTCATGGAATATTCTCCTGTATTTATTTTACCCTACAGATTGTCTATTTCATCATGGTTCCACGTCTCCGCTTCGCTACGATCAATATAGATATGTACCACTGGCAGCATATACCCATTGGCACATTATATTCCCGGGTATCATATTCTTTCATAATAACGCAAAGGAGCCTGCTTGCGCAAGCTCCTTTTTTCGTTTGGACATATTTAATTACTGATCAATTATACAGGATATGCTCCGTTCTTTTTGTCAGCTGCTTTCTCGTCAACTTTTGTTTTCTGAGCCTGACGGTATTTGAAGAAGTCCATAGCTACCTGTGGGAACAGTGCGTATGTTAATACGTCTTCATCCTGTTCTTTGTACTGAGCCATTTCGCTCTCAAGTTTCTCAAGCTCGTTGTCAAGAAGGTCTGCCGGACGGCAGGTGATCGGTTTCTCATCGCCGATGCACTTCTTCTGTACTTCCGGATTAAACGGTTTTACAGTTGCGCCGTATTTTCCTAACAGGATATCTTTTGTTTCTTTTGTAACCATTTTGTATCTCTCGCCCATAAGTACGTTGAATACAGCCTGTGTACCAACGATCTGGGAAGACGGAGTAACAAGCGGCGGTTCACCAAGGTCTTTACGTACACGCGGAACTTCCTCGAGAACATCGTAGAATTTGTCTTCTGCGTGCTGTTCTTTCAGCTGGGAAGTCAGGTTGGAGAGCATACCGCCCGGTACCTGGTACAGTAAAGTCTTGATGTTAACACCAAGGTTCTTCGGATTGAGCAGTCCGCTGTCAAGAGCTTCGTCACGGATCGGACGGAAGTAGTCAGCGATCTCGGAGAGAAGCTTCTGATCAAATCCTGTGTCGTATGGTGTATCTTTGAATGTCTCAACCATAACCTCTGTTGCAGGCTGGGATGTTCCCAGTGCAAATGGAGACATTGCTGTATCGATGATATCCACACCTGCTTCTACTGCTTTTAAGTAAGTCATGGAAGCTACACCGGATGTGTAATGTGTATGAAGGTCGATCGGGATCTTAACTGTTTCCTTTTAATGCTGTTACAAGCTCTGTAGCTTTGTTTGGAAGGAGAAGACCTGCCATATCTTTGATACAGATGGAATCAGCGCCCATATCTTCAATACGTTTTGCAATGTCTGTCCAGTATTCCAGTGTGTAAGCATCTCCTAATGTGTAGGAAAGAGCTACCTGTGCATGAGCCTTCTCTTTGTTTGCAGCGCTTACTGCTGTCTGCAGGTTACGAAGGTCATTGAGGCAGTCAAAAATACGGATGATGTCGATTCCGTTTGCAGCAGATTTCTGTACGAAGTATTCTACAACGTCATCTGCATATGGACGGTATCCAAGGATGTTCTGTCCACGGAAAAGCATCTGAAGTTTTGTGTTCTTGAAGCCGTCACGTAATTTACGAAGTCTTTCCCATGGATCTTCGTGAAGGAAACGAAGGGATGCGTCAAATGTTGCACCACCCCAGCACTCTACTGCGTGATAGCCGACTTTATCAAGTTTATCTACGATCGGAAGCATCTGTTCTGTGGTCATACGTGTTGCGATCTGGGACTGATGAGCATCACGGAGAATGGTTTCCACAATTTTAACAGGATTTTTTCTCTAATTCTGCCATTATTAAATCTCCTTTATAGTTCTGTTTAATCGGATATTCGCAATCCGCTTCGCTACTTGCTCATAACCAAATAGCTGCTCCGCAGCTTATCAGAAGGAGTTGCACTCCTCCTGATACAAGCAAGATAGCTTGCTTGATTTGGTTATACTCCGAAAATAGCCATGAATGTTCCGGCTGCTACGGCTGTACCGATAACACCGGCAACGTTCGGGCCCATTGCGTGCATCAGAAGGAAGTTTGTAGGATCTGCCTCTGCACCCACTTTCTGGGATACACGGGCTGCCATAGGTACTGCGGATACACCTGCGGAACCGATCAGCGGGTTGATCTTTCCATGAGTCAGTTTGCAGAGCAGTTTACCAAGCATACATCCGCCGAATGTACCGATTGCGAATGCAACAAGACCTAAAACTACGATCTTCAGAGTATCTGCGTTTAAGAATGCTTCTGCACTTGTGGAAGCACCTACGGATGTACCCAGAAGGATAACTACGATATACATCAGGGCATTGGAAGCTGTTTCTGTCAGCTGTTTTACAACACCGCACTCTCTGAACAGGTTACCCAGCATGAGCATACCAACCAGCGGAGCTGTTGTAGGCAAAATCAGGCAGACAACGATTGTGATAACGATCGGGAACAGGATCTTCTCCAGTTTGGAAACCGGGCGAAGCTGATCCATTTTGATCTTACGTTCTTTCTCTGTTGTGCAGAGTTTCATGATAGGCGGCTGGATGATCGGAACCAGTGACATATAAGAATATGCTGCCACTGCGATCGGTCCCATCAGTGCAGACTGTCCAAGTTTACCTGCAAGGAAAATGGAAGTCGGGCCGTCAGCACCACCAATGATGGAGATAGCTGCCGCTGCTTTTCCGTTGAATCCAAGAAAGATTGCAAGGAAGTAAGCTGCATAGATACCAAGCTGTGCTGCAGCACCCATCAGGAAGCTGATCGGGTTTGCGATCAGCGGACCGAAGTCTGTCATGGCACCTACACCCATAAAGATCAGGGATGGTAAGATACTCCACTCATCAAGGATGTAGAAATAATGAAGAAGTCCACCTACACCATTAGACATATCTTCCGGGTTTGCCATAATGTCCGGATAGATATTTACAAGCAGCATACCGAATGCGATAGGAACAAGCAGAAGCGGCTCGAATCCTTTCTTGATAGCAAGATAAAGGAATACGCAGGCTACTGCGATCATCAGGTAATTGCCCCATGTCAGATTGAAGAATGCTGTCTGGTGAATCAGGTTGGACAATGTTTCTGTTACATAAGACATTTGACTACCTCCCGTCTTAGTTCATTGTTGCTAAAGTATCTCCGTTTTCTACAGAGGCACCTTCTGCAACATCAATGCTTGCGATAGTACCGTCCTGAGGAGCTACTACAGGGATTTCCATTTTCATGGATTCAAGAATAACTACGCTGTCTCCGGCTTTTACTGCCTGTCCAACGCTTGCTGCTACTTTGACAACTTTACCAGGTACGGAAGCAGTTACTTTCACTGCGCCGGCGCCTGCTGCAGGAGCTGCTGCTTTCGGAGCTGCTGCAGGTGCAGCCTTAGGTGCTGCTTTTGGAGCTGCTGCAGGAGCGGATACGCTTCCTGTTTCTTCAACAGTTACTTCATATGCTGTACCATTTACTGTAATTGTATAGCTTTTCATTTTAAAATCCTCCTAAATAAATGACAATTATCTTCTATTTCTTTTACTTTACGGATAGAACGAACTTACGAAGCCGTCTGTTGTAGTTCCTTCTGCTGCTGCGATAGCTGCTGCGATAACAGCTACCAGCTCTCCGTCATCTGCAAGGTTCTCTTCTGCCTGTGCAGGTGCTGTCTGTGCGATGGCTGCTGCCTCTGCCTCTTTTGCAGCTTTGGCTGCTTTTGCTTCTGCTGCTTTCTTTGCTTCCGGATTCGGAATAAATCTAAACAGAGAAATCAGAAGGCTTAATAAAATCAGCATTACGAATACAGTTCCAATACCCATCAGAGTATTAAGACCTGCTCTCTGAAGAGTCTTGCCCATACCATACTGTACATCTACAGACATGGAAGTCGGTGTTCCCTGTGAGTCAAAGACATATACAAAGTTTGCTTCTGCTTTCTCAAATTTAAGAGGAACAGTAACTGTGTACTGATCATCTTTGAAAGTTACAGTAGTTTCACCATTGCTGTCCTTCTTTGCGCCAAGTTCATCCTTGGATGTCTGCCAGGACTGCATGGCACTTGTTGTAAAGTCATCTCCTGAACTCATGTAATTCTCGATTTCTTCATCTTTAAGCTGGACAATGGCATCTGTCAGTCCTTCTGCTGTAGTTACCAGTGTGGACTTAACAGTATCATCAACCTTATCTGCGGCAAATACCACAGAGGTGCTGCCGATCACCAGCGCAGCCATTACGAGAAATGTCATGAATACAGAAGTTATTTTTTTAGATCATTTTCATATTGCGTCACCCCGCTTAGACCGTTCCATGTTTCTTAGACGGACGATCTTCTCTCTTTGTGAACAGCATCTCAAATGCACCGATTACATATTTTCTTGTGTCAGCCGGGCTGATCACAGTGTCAACATAGCCTCTTGCTGCTGCGGAAGCAACACCATTCTGAAGCTCTCTGTACTGAGCAGCTTTTTCATTCAGTTCAGCAGCATCTGCATCTGCATACATGATCTTGGCTGCCAGGGAAGCATCCATCATACCGATCTCTGCGTTATCCCATGCATATACAAGGTCTGCACCGATAGATTTGCTGTTCATTGCCACGTAAGCTGTACCGTAAGCTTTGCCGATGATCACATTTACCTTCGGAACAGTTGCATCTGCAAATGCAGCTACCAGTTCACCTACGGATTTCGCCATCATCTTCTCGCTGCATAAGGTTGCCATGAAGCCTGTTGCGTTTGTAAGTGTAAGTACCGGAATATCAAAAGCGTCGCAGAATTTCACGAAATCTGCTGCTTTTCTTGCGCCTCTTGCAGAGATGCTTCCGTCAAATGTTTCTGTTTTCTTACCTTCTGCGTCATATACTTCGCTTCTGTTTGCAACAGCACCTACTGTAGCGCCGTTTAAACGGATAAAGCCTGTAACCATGTCTTTTGCATAGTCTGCTTTTGTCTCGAAGAATTCACCGTTGTCAGCGATCTGGGAAAGTGCGATTGCTGTGTCACCTACACAGTTTGCAAGATCTGCGCATACGCGGTTAAGATCGTCTGTACACTCTGTGTAATTGTCTGTGTCTTCATTATTAGAAGGAAGAAGTGATACTAAGGAACGGATCTGGCCAAGAATCTCATCCTCTGTACCAACGCCATCGATCACACCTGTCTCTTTGCTCTGGAAATCAGCTGCTGCTGTGTCGCATTTGTCTGTGTTGTTTCCTTCCAGTGCGTTTGGTGTGTTGACGAACATTTTTCCTTTTTTTTGGATTCCATGAATGTGAAATCTGTCAGGGACGGGATAACTGCCATACCACCGCCGCATGTTCCGAAGATTGCTGTGATCTGCGGGATCACACCGGATGCCAGTGTCTGTTTCAGATAGATCTGTCCGAAAGCTTCCAGTGCGTCTGTTGCTTCCTGAAGACGGATACCTGCACAGTCAACAAGTCCGATAACCGGAGCGCCTGTTTTCATGGCAAGATCATAAAGTCTTGTGATCTTCTTTGCATGCATTTCACCAACAGTACCGTTTAATACAGATGCATCCTGGCTGTATACATAAACCAGTTTGTCATCGATCACACCATATCCGGTGATAACACCGTCAGATGGTGCCTTGTTTGCAGTCATGTTGAAATCTGTGGATCTGGCTGTTACACCCTGTCCGATTTCGACAAAACTGTTTGCGTCAAGCAAAGAAGTAATTCTTGTGCCTGCTAAGCTTTGTGTTGCATTACTCATTCTTGTTTGCCCTCCATCTTTATGAGAATATTTAAAAGTTAACCCAAAAATTTAGCCGATTTTAATTTTACCTTTTCCGGCAGAAAATTTCAACATTTATTTGTCATTTTCGTTAAAAATATAGCAGAAAAATTTGTCAGGTTTCTCCAAATTTTGCTTTTTTTGAGTATTTCTTCCTATTTAATAGAGGGTATTACGGTTATTTTGTATTGTCCCGTATTTCACCCTCTCCCGCAAACCAGTGTATCGACAAGTTGATTTCTCGAACAATCCTGCGTCTGAATTTCTTATTTCTATCCTGCAAGACTGTTTCAAGAATCAACTTGTCGGCACACCAGAGCGTGTTTGAGGTAACTATACCACTCACTTGTCTGCGAATCCGACTGCACAGGTATAAAAGTCTCAGCAAAACCATAGATGTTTTTTATTATATAGCACGAATTATCAATTAGATTTATGGATTATCCCATTATATAATTAACACATCAAAGAAATTCAGGCCACAACTAAAGCACTGAACAATTATAGATCCAACAGAAAATTTCAGGAGGAAAGACGTAATGAAAAGCAATTACCAGCATATTTTCACACCACTCACAGTAAAAAATATGACTATCAAAAACCGTATCGTTATGATGCCTATGGGAACCAATTACGGGGAACAGAACGGCGAAATGAGTTTTCTTCACATTAATTATTATAAAGAGCGTGCCAAAGGCGGCACAGGTCTGATCATCGTAGAGAATGCAAGCGTAGATTCTCCGCAGGGTTCCAACGGAACTACTCAGCTTCGTATTGACCACGACAACTATCTGCCGCGTCTGTACAAATTCTGTGAAGAGATCCACAAATATGGTACCTGTATTGCAATCCAGATCAACCACGCAGGTGCTTCCGCTGTTTCCGCACGTACAAATATGCAGCCGGTTTCCGCATCTGATATTCCGTCCAAAGAAGGCGGAGAGATCCCGCGTCCGTTATCAGTGGAAGAAATCCATCACATTGTAAAGAAATACGGCGAGGCTGCAAAGAGAGCCCAGGCTGCAGGTTTTGACGCAGTAGAGATCCATGCGGGACATTCCTATCTGATCAGCCAGTTCCTCTCTCCTCTTACAAACAAACGTACAGATGAGTTCGGCGGATCTGTGGAAAACAGAACACGTTTCTGCCGTATGGTCATTGAAGAAGTAAGAAAACAGGTCGGACCTTTCTTCCCGATCATGCTCCGTCTCAGCGCAGATGAGCTGATGGAAGGTGGCAACACTCTTGAGGACACTCTTGAATATCTGGAATATGTTCAGGATGAAGTTGATATCTTCGATGTTTCCTGCGGTTTAAACGGTTCTATCCAGTATCAGATCGATGCCAACTACATGAAAGACGGATGGCGTTCCTACATGCCGAAGGCTGTTAAGGAGAAGTTCGGCAAGCCATGTATTTCCATGGGAAATATCCGTGATCCTAAGGCTGCAGAGAAGATCCTTGCTGACGGTGATGCAGACCTGATCGGTATGGGACGTGGTCTTATCGCAGAACCTGCATGGGTAAACAAAGTAGCTACAGGCAGAGAATGTGACCTTCGCAAATGTATCTCCTGTAACATCGGATGTGCAGGAAACAGAATCGGCTTTAACCGTCCGATCCGCTGTACTGTAAACCCGGCTGTTCTGGAAGGTGATGTTTATAAGAATCAGAAAGTGAACAAAAACTGTAATGTTGTAGTAATCGGAGGCGGTACTGCCGGACTGGAAGCTGCCTGTACAGCCGCAGAAGTAGGCTGTAATACCTTCCTTCTGGAAAAGGGTGAAACTCTTGGCGGTCTTGCTTCTGTGATCTCTAAGATCCCTGCAAAGAAGCGTCTGGCTGATTTCCCGAACTATCTGATCCACAGAGCAGAGCAGCTTGAGAATCTTTATATCTTCACAAACACAGAAGGAACACCGGAAAATATCCGCAAGTTCCATCCGAACCTGATCGTAAGCTCCACAGGTTCCGCACCACTGCTTCCTCCGATCAGGGGACTTCACGACCGCATTGACAAAGAAGGCAGCAAGGTTGCTTCTATCCTGGGAATGATCAATCACATCAATGACTATCCAGAAGATATGACAGGCAAGAAGGTTGTTGTTGTGGGCGGCGGTGCTGTTGGTCTTGATGTTGTGGAATTCTTTGCAGCAAGAAATGCTGAGATTTCTATTGTGGAGATGATGGATCAGATCGGACGTGATCTGGATCCTGTTACAAAGAATGACATGAAGGACCAGATGAAGAAACATCATGTGGCCCAGCTTACAAAGACAGCTCTTCAGGAAGTAAAAGACAGCTCTTTCCTTGTAAAAGATGCAGAAGGTGAACGTGAGCTTCCATTTGACTACGGATTCGTATGTCTTGGTATGAGAGCTCAGGGACAGCTTTTCGCAGAGCTTTCCGATGCTTTTGTTTCTGATGATGTTGAGATCCTGAACATCGGCGACAGCAAACGTGCAAGAAGGATCATCGACGGAACTCTGGAAGGAAGAAATATCCTTAATACACTGACTCAGATGGGATACCTTCAATAAAAACCTTTACAACAAAATACGAAAAGGGGATATTATAATGGCTGAAAGAATTACCGGACATACTGAATTAATCGGTCTGATGGCTTACCCGATCCGTCACTCCAGCTCTCCTGCAATGCAGAATGAGCTTTTGCAAAACTCGGGTATGACTACGCTTACCTTGCTTTCGAGGTTGGCGCAGATGAAATTGAGGATGCAATAAAAGCAATCCGTACTCTGAAAATGAGAGGATCCAATGTTTCCATGCCAAACAAAACTCTGGTTGGAAAATACCTGGATGAGCTTTCTCCTGCTGCAGAATTATGCGGTGCTGTTAATACGATCGTAAATGACAACGGTCATCTTACAGGTCATATCACTGACGGTATCGGATTTATGTCTGCCCTAAAGGATAATGATATTGATGTGATCGGAAAGAAAATGACTATCGTCGGTGCAGGCGGTGCTGCCACTGCTATCGAGATCCAGGCTGCTTTGGACGGTGTTGCCGAGATCACAATCTTTAACCGCAAGGATGAATTCTGGGATCGTGCAGTATCCACAGTAGAGAAGATCAACACAAAGACATCCTGCCATGCAGTTCTTTATGATCTGGCAGACCTTGATAAACTGAAAGCCGAGATGGATGACAGTTTTATCTTTGTCAATGCTACAGGTGTGGGAATGAAACCACTGGAAGGCCAGTCCGTTGTTCCGGACAAGTCTTACTTCCGTCCTGAGCTAATCGTTATTGATGTTCCTTACTCTCCTCTGGAAACAAAGATGCGTTCCATGGCCAAGGAAGTTGGATGTAAGACTATGAATGGTCTGGGAATGATGTTATTCCAGGGTTCCGCTGCATTTGAGTTATGGACAGGCGAACCAATGCCTATCGAACATATGAAAGAGATTCTTCACATCTCCTATGATGACTGATACCCCGGTTATTCTTAATATGATAAGAAATATGAGGATAAGAAAATGAACACTGTTCAGGTAAAAAAACACTGTGATCGGTGAAGGCAGACCTAAAATCTGCGTTCCGATCGTTGGAAAAACAAAAACAGACATTCTACGAAGAAGCTAAAAAAAATCACTTCTCTTCCGGTTGATGTGGTTGAGTGGCGTGTTGACTGGTTCGATGATGTCTTTGCTACTGAAAAAGTATTAGAAACCGCAAAAGAGCTTCAGGAAGTCTTAAAAGATATCCCTGTTCTCCTTACATTCCGTACTTCCAAAGAGGGCGGGGAAAAAAGAGATTTCTGTAAGTGATTACACTGCTTTAAATATCGCGGCTGCTCAGAGCGGTTATGTAGATTTAATCGATGTAGAAGCATTTACAGGCGATGATGTTGTAAAAACGATCATTGACGCTGCTCATAAGGCAGGTGTGAAGGTAATTGCTTCCAACCATGATTTCTTTAAGACTCCTGAGAAGGAGGAGATTATCAGACGTCTTCGTATGATGCAGGATTTCGGTGCTGATATTCCCAAAATGGCTGTTATGCCGACCTGCAAACAGGATGTTCTTACGCTCCTCTCTGCTACTCTGGAAATGTCTGAGAAATATGCAGACCGCCCAATCATTACCATGTCCATGGCAGGAACAGGCGTTGTAAGTCGCCTGACAGGTGAGACATTTGGCTCCGCTCTCACCTTCGGCGCTGCTTCCAAAGCTTCTGCTCCGGGACAGGTCGGTGTGCATGAATTAAAACAGGTGCTGGATATCATTCACAGCAGCCTGTGATCTGTTGATGAATGATGTGATATCGGATGCTATTTTGCCCATAGCTTCTGATATCATTCATATCCGGCAGCAGATGATTGTTATCCCATGAGATATATGACAATAAATATTTACTCAAAAAATACTCCTTAAAACTTCATGCTGAAAATTTCCATGACAAAGGACCTGTCGAAAACCTGACAGGTTCTTTGCTTTTATCTTTATACTTTTTTCTGATTGATCATCAAATTCAGGATTGTAACATCTGTATCTTTCATTCCAACTCTTCCTACATATCCCATATTTCGGATTGTATCCTCAACATTATCACGTACCAATCCTTCCCCTGCCTGAAAACAATGATCTGCATCCTCCAGAGCGTATGCCATAATTGCTGCATCTACTGCCGAAGCGATTTTGGCAGCACATGAAGACTTAGCTCCATCACATACAATGCCACTTGTATTTGCAAGAGCATTTGTGATTGTTTTAGATATTGCATTGTAATCACCCCCGTTTAACCAGGATATGGCAGCTCCTGCTCCACATGCGGCACTTACCGCTCCACAGTAAGCTGACAGACTTCCAATATAAGTTTTCTGATGAATCGCTACTAAGTTGCTTACAACCAGTGCCCGATACATTTTCTCTTTAGGAACTTTAAGTTCTCTGGCATATTCGATGACTGGCAAAGAACAGGTCATTCCCTGATTTCCGCTCCCGGAATTAATAACTACCGGCATAGAGCATCCATTCATTCTTGCATCAGATCCAGCCGCCGCCTTTGCTCTGGCACGTACTTTGACATCATCACCATATGCTCGAAGCAAGGTACGTCCAACTTCTGCTCCGTAATGATTACGCAGGCCTTCTTCGGAAATTGCTGTATTCATAGCAATTTGGCGTCCTATAACCTCCTCTATCTCTTTTATATCCACAATTTCTGCAAACTCCAGAATATCTGCTACATTCAGCAAATCTCTTTTATCCTGGTTTTTCTCTGTTTTTTTACTGCTGAAAGCCCTTCTTTTCCAATCAGTATCTCATCGTCTTTTTTGATCAGGACAATATTCGTATGTTTATTTTCTATAACCACAACTGCTCTATGTCCATTTTGCGTAAGTTCTGCACGGATATAAAGATTCTCTACTCCTTCTTCAAGATAACATGTACAGAATTGTGCTTCAAGAAGTTTTGCTGTCTGAATGCGTTCAGCTTCTGTAATTCCCTCCAGTACTTCCAGTTTCCGTTCTGCCTGACCCCCAACCATTCCAAGAACTGCAGCAGCTTCAATACCTCTCATTCCTCCTGAATTTGGTACTGTAACACTTTTTACATTTTTTATTATATTTCCACTGCAATAAAGATTTAAATGTCCATCATATTTTTTATTTCCATCATCATCTGTTTTTATCACTTTTTCCAGCACAGAAGCTGCTGTTGCAGTTGCATATGCAATTGCAATAGGTTCCGTACATCCCAGAGCAGGAACAAGTTCTTCTCTGAGAATCTCCAGATAACTCTCATACACATTTTTTTTCCATGAATGCGCGCTCTCTTCTCCTAACTGTCAAGCAAAGTTCTTTACCATCTGATTCAGATGATATGTTTTTCTTACGGCAGCATTTTTCCTGCTGCAAGATAAATTTCATACCATTCTTCACGGCTCAGAACAATATCGGATGCTCTACTTATATCCTGAATTCTTTTCAGATTTGTACTTCCTACAATTGTCTGGATTCCTGCGGGATGACGCATAATCCATGCAACTGCGATTGCATTCTGTGTTACCCCATATTTCTCTGCCAGACGATCTAACACTTTATTCAGTTCCGGAAATTTCTCGTTTCCAATAAATATTCCCTCAAACATTCCATACTGGAACGGAGACCATGCCTGCAATGTCATTTTCTTCAGTCTTGCATACTCGATAATACCACCATCACGATCACATCCTGCATCATTATGGATGTTTACATTTAGTCCTGCATCAATCGTTGGACAGTGAGCCGCTGAAAACTGTATCTGATCAATACAGATTTTTCCACCACAGTATTGATTTAGTAATTCAATCTGCATCGGATTGTGATTGCTTACACCAAATGCTTTTACTTTTCCGCTTTTTTCCCAAGAATTTCAAATGCTTCTGCTACCTCTTCCGGCTCCATCAACGCATCCGGACGATGAAGAAGTAATATATCTACATAATCTGTTTTTAAACGTTTCAGACTTCCATCTACAGAATTCAGAATATATTCTTTTGAAAAATCATAACAGATACCCGGACGTATGGCACATTTTGTCTGAATCACCATCTTTTCACGCAACTGAGGTGTCAGCGCATTTCCAAATACTGTTTCGGCTTCTCCGCCTGCATAAATATCTGCATGATCAAAAAAAGTTAATTCCACACTCCAGTGCTCCTTCAGTCAGACTTCTTACCGCTTTTTCATCAGATAAACCTGTAATTCTCATGCATCCAATTCCAATTCTTGATACATTGTCTATTTTGTCACTAATCTGAAACATTTTCATTTTGTATCCTCCTGTATTATACTTAATTTTATTATACTTAATTTATGTATTTCTCTTTAGTTAACGTATTTCTTTTATTCTTTTGTCCAGTTTTTTAAGTGCAAAAATCATATATTTTCACTGCATTCTTCAGATTTTCAAACAATTCTGCTTCATCCGCACAATGACAGTTTCCATGTCCTTTTGGAAGTCCGAGCCTGTCTAGATTTCGCTCCTGTCCAGGGCCAAATGCCACTGCATTGGGAATTTTCCTCGCATAAGTTCCTCCTCCCATAACAAATGGTCTGCCTTCAAGACCTGTAACCTCCCTCCATGCTTCCATCAGAGTCTGTATGAAAGGCTGTTCCGGATTCATATAATATGGTCTGCTGTCTTCAATACCAATGATGTGAATTCCTGATTTAGCAGCTTCTGTTTGCAGCTTCGGAAGAAAATCTTCTGATTTTTTAGTAACTGGATAACGGATGTCAATCACTATTCTTAAATGTCCTTCGTGCAGAAATGCCTGACCTATATTGCATGTCAGTCTACCAGAACATTCATCAGAACAACAAATTTCTGATTTTTTCCCCATAACCGCCTTCTGAAACTCTCTCCACAAATTCTAATGCTCATTTTTGTCTGTTCAGGAAAATTTTGCATTTTCAACTTTCCACAAAGTATACCTATTGCATTTTGAGTTCCATCCGGAAAAGCTGCATGTCCACTGATTCCCACTGCTGTTTCTTCGCTCTTTTGTCCTATTTTGTTCTCCGCAACCGCATGAGCAAAAGACGGCACGCTGTTAGGCGCAGTCCCTCCGTCAAATTCCCGAATCCCCTCTACTGCACTAACAGTTTCCATCAACACAATACAATGTCCTTTTTCTCCGCAACATACGGGAAATCCACAATCAGCAACAAAAGAATATTCCGGTGCTTTTTTCGTATTTCAGATAATATTCTACATCTGTCATACCGCTTTCTTCCTGACATCCAAGAATCTGCCTTACTTTAATATTATTCAAAATTTCTTTTTCCCTACAATATTTCATTGCATATAAAACAGCAACTGCGGGACCTTTATTATCCTGTACTCCACGCCCAATTAAATAGCCATCCTTTTCTGTACACGTATAAGGCGGATATATCCATCCTTTTCCTTCCGGAACTACGTCCAGATGATTCCATATTCCAATCTCAACATTCCCTTTGCCTGTAGCAATAGTCAGACAGTGTCCGTCTATATCTTCTGTCTCCATCTGTTCTCTCAATCCAAATGCTCGCATCTGTTCCAGTGCTTCCCTGCATTTTTTTACCATATGGTGCCCCCGGAATTGCTTCCTGCTGATCAGCAATACTCGGGATTCTGATCAATGCTGCAATATCTTCTCGCATCTGATCTTCCTGTCTGGAGATCCATTGTTCTAATAATTCCATATCCGGCTGCGGCTTATTTTCTTCATTCCATTCAACTTTCCCTGGATTCATTTTCACTTCCTCCATTTTTCAGAAATATTCGGTATTTCTTTGGTGTCATTCCTGTTTCCTGTCGGAAAATACGTATAAATTGTGAGGTATCGTTATAACCCGACATCAATGCAACATCTGTTACGGACCATCTCGCATCTGCCAGAAATTCCTTAGCATGACAAATCCGAATCATTCGCAGAAATGCAGAAAAACTAATTCCTTTCTTCTCAGCAAATAAGTGGCTGATATAACTCTGATTCATGAAAAATTACATTTTCCGCAAGATTCCGGATTGTAATGTCCATATTATAGTTATTGACTGCATATTCGCTCATCTTCTCCACAATGTCCATTCCCGTATTTGTCAACTCATCTGATTGTCTCTGCGGCTGCATATGACAAATATTTTCCGCAATCCTCCTGAGATAGCTTTCAATCTCCAAAACAGAATCAAACTTCAGAAAACTTTCTGACAGATTATCTAATTCTTTATCATGATTTTCCATTCGAATCGTCCTTCGGTATATAAGGATAATCTGCGAATACAGAAGTTCCATACATTCTATTCGAATTGGGAGAACTTTCTCAATATCTTTAAAAAAGTTTATCCAGCGTTGTCCCTGTTTTGCTTTCATCCCCTTCCTTTAGATATTGTTCCAGTTCTCTTTCTATTTCTTTTTCAAGGTAATATTCTGAAAAATCTTCCTGTTTTATTTCCTTCGCAAAAATCAGAGATTCCCTTTTATAAATTCTGCTCTTTATCGCGGTAACCGCTTCTCTAAAAGCATCCAAAACAGAAGCATTTGCACCATACACATTACTGATTCCTATCTTAACCTGGGAATCCTCTTTCTCCAGCAGTTTTCTGATACGTCTCCAGAAAAACAGCATATCTCCCTCCGGTCTTACAAGCAATACCCACATATTCGGTTTCAATTCTACAAACCGAATCTTCGTCAGCATGATACTTCCGCAGCTTTCTTCCAATTCCGTAAGAAAGATTTCCTGTCTGGGCTTATCACGAAGAAACAGAAAAACACCTAGCTGATATTGCGGAAACACTCTTTCAAACATATTTTCTCTATAAAACCGGAATATTTTGATTCCTGAATGCTGTTCAAAATATATTGTGTTGCCATATCTTTTCTGGATAGCAAAGCTTCTTTTCGTTCTATTTTATGCTGAGTGACAAACTTATTCAGACATTCTGTCAGAGCCGTATCATCAATTGGTTTCAGTAAATAATCTGAAGCTCCATTTACAATTGCACTGCGAGCATATTCAAAATCAGAGTAAGCACTCAGAATAATTACTTTTATTTTTAATTCATTATTGCGGATCTCCTGAAGAAGCTGTATCCCATCCATTTTAGGCATACGAATATCTGTCAAGACAAGTTCTGGTTTATATTTTTCGCAAAATTCCCAGCCTTCCTCTCCATTAGATGCCTCCGATATCTCAAAAAGTCCATCCTGATCATATTTTTTGATTTGTCTTATCATGGCTTTTCTTGCATAAAATTCATCTTCTACAACCAGCACCTTCACTTTTCATGATTCTCCTTTCGCCCGCAATATACTACTTCTACAGGATCAACCTTTTACAGATCCTGCTGTCAGTCCTTTGACTATGTATTTCTGTCCCATACAATAAATGATCAACATAGGCAACATAGCAAGTAAGTATGCCGTAAACGCCATTGTATAGTTAAAAGAATATTCTGTCTTAAAATTATACTGAAAAAGAGGAAGCGTCCAAATAGCCTGTGAACGGTTTAAAATTAGTAAAGGGAGCATAAAGTCATTCCAGATCCACAAAGTATCCATGATCAGCAACGTAGAAATCATAGGCTTTACCAGAGGAAGTACTATTTTTACATATGTCTGAAATACACTGCAACCGTCAATCTGTGCAGACTCCTCAATTTCGTAAGGAAGACCTCTGATATAATTTACAAACAGAAATACTCCCTGCGTCAGGCCAAATGCCGCATACAGAATAATCAGTCCCGCATGATTAAGCATATTTAACTTTGACATCATTTTGGTTACAGGCAACAATACTACCTGCGACGGAACAAATAACCCCATCATAATATAAAAATAAATTGTTTTGTAATACTTCCGGTTAAAGTTTCTTGCAATAGAATAAGAAACAGACGGAACAAAAATCAAAATCAAAATGATGGATATTACTGTTATTTTAAATGAATTTTTCAAAAAAAATCCAGTAATTACTGTTAGTAAACAATTCAATATAATTTTCCAGATTCAGTTTGAAGGAAGCGCAAAAGAAATTTTTTTCCGGCCTCCTCCAAATGTTTTAAATGAGTTGATCAGCACCATCCAAAGAGGGCATAAAATCAGGAGTAATCCACCGATCAAAATAATATTTCTAAAAAAAGCCATACTCTTTCGTCATTTCCTGCTTTTATCTTCATCAGTCCGTCCCTCCTTTACTTGTCAGTTTCAACTGCGTAAGTGAGAATATCGCAACAATCACAAATAATATACATGCTTCTGCATTTGCCATGGAAAATCGCATATTTTTAAACGCATCATTATATATCAGAATTCCTATTACTTCTGTTGCCCGGACAGGTCCACCTCCGGTAAGTGCGTACGGAAAATCAAATGAGGTAAATCCCTGTTTAATTGTAAGTATAAGATTTACTGTTACTGTTGGAAGCAAATAAGGAAATGTAACATACCTGAAACGCTGAAAAGCTGTGGCACCATCAATTTTGGCAGATTCATACTGCTCTTCTGGAATCTGCTGCAAACCGGCTATAAAGATTACCGTTGGCATCGCAACCGCCTGCCATATCTGTACAAATACAACTGCAGGCAACGCCGTATCTCCAGACATCAGAACGCTGTTAGATAACCAGGAAATTCCCAGTGCTTTCCCGATTACCGGAATCACTCGATAATAAATCTGATCCCAGATCAGTGCAATTGTAACACCACCAATCATTGCTGGAACAAAATACACGGATTTTACTAATGTCTTAAACTTTTTCAGTGAATTCAGTGAAATTGACAAAATCAGTGATGTTACAATTACCCCAATCACCAGCAATACACTGTAAATCACCGTTGTTTTTATAGCATTCCAAAAGTTCGGATTTTTGAGCAATATCTTATAATTCTTCCACCCGATAAAATTCATTTTCTGAGCCATTCCATCCCAGTCTGTAAAACTGTATCGAATACCATTGATTACAGATACCACGTAAAAAAATGTATAAAGCACTACCGGTATCAGTGTAAACAGAAAAAACGTCACTCTGCCCGATAACTTTTTTACTTTTTGTATTATTCATATAGCACTCCTCTTAAAAGGCTTTGTTTATTATTATCAAATCCAGGTTCAAAAAAAGGATTGCTGCCAATGAATCATTATTCTTACGCAGCAATCTTTTTTTTGGAACGTATACGGTTTTTTCCTACATTGAGCCGTTTAATATTTTACTGTGCGCTTGAAATTTCAATTGATACATCCATGTCTTTCATAACGGCATCTACATCTTTATTTGCCCAGAATCCCTGCACTACATTATAAAGATCAGTAGTTACATTGTTATCAATTGTAGACGCCATCCAGTCATGTGTTTTTCCGGCATTAATCATATCTACCATAGGTTTTATTCCATCATCATTGCTTGTAACACCTGTGATACAGGATGGTGCACCGTCATTATCGCAGAATATCTGTGCATTTTCAGGATCAGCAAGATAAGAAAGGAATCTATATGCTGCATCTTTTTCCTTATCACTTGCCTGTGCAGATACACAAATTGCAGCATCAATACCGGATAAGCACTTAGTATCATCATAAGAATCATTTGGAAGTGGGAATACACCAATTTCCAGATTCGGGTTAATAGACTGGATAGTTCCTCTCGCATAAGAACCTGTAATCGTCATTGCATATTCACCATTTACAAAATTTTCGTAACATGTTGTATCAGAAAGTGCCAGTGCATCTTCATTCGCATAGGAAAGAAGTGTGTTCATCTTTTCAAATACATTTTTAAATTCTTCGTCTCCTTCAATTTTTGCCTCTCCGGAAACAACTTTTCCGATAGTTTCCACACCATCCGGTGCCCATGCAACAGTTGCTGCCTGGAACAGATGTCCTACACGCGCCGGATCTTTTCCATGCATTCCAACAGGAGTAATTCCTGCCTCTTTTAACTTATCACATACTGCAGTAAACTCTTCCCATGTAGTCGGGATTTCTAATCCATTATCTTCAAAGGTCTTTTTGTTATAGTAAACTCCAATATAGTTTCGGCTGTAAGGAAGCGCATAATATCCACCATCTTCCTGTTTTGTCATTTCCAGTGCGGATTCATTGACGATTTTTTTAGGAAATCCTGATCAGAAAGATCCTGTACATATCCATTGGCAACTTTCTGTTTAAACTGTGTCTGTGTTGGATAATCGGAAAAAAATCACCGGAATATCACCAGAAGAAATTCTGGATGTAAGAACTGTTCCTGCATCCGGAACTGTATTCATTTCAATCTCTATATCTGAATTTTCTTTATTGAACTTATCAATAATCTCCTTATATCCCCTTTTTGAGGTCCCTTCTTCTCCCTTCTGCTGAAAGAATTCAACTTTTTTAATGGTTCATCTGCCATTGCTGCTGTTGCAGGTAACATACATGCTGTCATTGCCATTGTTGCACAAAGTAATGCTGCCAAACTCTTCTTACCCATAATATAATTCTCCTTTTACTTTTTATTTCTTGTATGCATGTGCCGCTTCCACTGCTGTTTTAATCAGATCAAGGCTGATATTTTCGCCCTGAATCGTACAGTCAGCTCCAATCATAATTCCTTTTGTTCCAAACGCGTCCAAAATTCCTTTTACTTCTTCTCGGATTGCATCTTCAGAGCCATTCAATACATTACCCTTATTATTCATTCCACCAAGAATCGCGCTGCTGTAAAGTTTACGTCCCTGCTCCAGACTGAAATGATTATCTTTCACTGACCAATTAATCAAATCAGCCGGATAATTCTTAAACCATTCTACATGTGTTTCAAACTGATATTCCGGTTCACCACAAATATGAAGAATATTATATTTCTCTGGCATTTCCTCTGCTACTTTTAAAATCTGAAGATCATATGGGCGCACAAGTTCTTCCCATTCATTTTTTTCAAATCTTCCGATTTCACCAAACTGTGCAGAATAATATATGCCATCTGCTCCTGCCTCCAGATATCCCTTTGTCCACTCTTCCAATGCATCTGCAATAATCTTAACACCAGCCACAACTGCCTCTGGAGCTTCTTTACTGTATTTCATCAGAACATCATCACCAAAAATCATAGATGCAGCTTTAAAAGGTCCAAACATTGTCTGGAAGATCAAAACATCTTTACCTGCTTCTTTTCTTATTCCTCTTATGATCTCTGCCATTTTTGCAAATTCTTCAGAGTCTGTTCCTTTTACCTGGATATGGTACCAGTCATCCGCGCAGGTTATCTTTCCAGAAATCGGATATGGGTAATCCTGCATAATTTTAATAATATCCATATCTGTAGTTCTGAATAATTTCATATGCTCATCAATCATCTGCTGCACTGTATAATCTGATTTATAATGAAACCAGAATCCAGCCGGAATCATATCCACCTGCTCTTTTTTCATTACTGCCAGTACACGCTCTTTCTTTGTCATCTTTCTCTAACCTCCTGAAATTTCTACTGTCTTCTACTTTGCAAAGTTCCCTGACCGTTAAAAACAGTATAATAAACTTCTTTTCAAAAAAATAGAAAGATTGTTTTATAAAAATAGAAAATTTCTTAGGATATTTTCTAATTTTTTCCAAAAAATACATGCTATAATTCTTTAAAAATATTCTATCACAAATATCTGGAGGTTTTTATGAAAAAAATTACATCAATTGTCTTTTCGTATGCAAGATTTTTCTGTCATCACTTATTCTCGTTATTTTTCCAACGGTTCTTCTAAGCACAATAAATGCCATTTCAAAAATCCAGTACAATCACTTCAGAATATAATACTTCTACTGCAGCAACACTGACGCAAATGAACCAGTCTCTTGATACACTTCTTGAAAATGCACTAAAAATAGCGGATACTCCTCTTCTCAACGATGACGCACGTAAAGCCATGATAACTAATTACGAAAAAGATTATCTGTCATATGCTCAGGATTTCAATGTTTTTCGAAATTTAATGCGCCAGACAAATCAATTGAACAGTTCTATGCTTACCGTCTATTTTCAAAATAGATACGGTTACTCTTTTGAATATAATGTAAAGACAGCGCAGCAGCGTCATACAATTGAATCTAATATGGAAAAATGGAAAAAAGTAGCTGAAACTTCTAAAAATCCGGACATATTTTGCACCTCTGCAGACAGATTCCAGTACCGGACACAGTATTCTTCCAATGGTCAAAATTTTACTGGATAGATACGATTACCGGGAAACAGGACTATGTTATGCAGAAATAGATTTTACTCCAATTATGGAAATCCTATCTTCATCCTGTGAAACACAAAATACACTTTTAATCTATAATGCAGATAACAAACTTACATGCACAATTAATCTTGCATCTTTTTCAGAAGCAGATATATCTTCCTCTGTTTTGTCCAAACTTGAAGACTTCAGCAATACTCTAACTTCACAGGATGCAATCGGTCAAAGTACTCTTAAGACATCTCTGGGTCAGTTTGTAATTAATGGATGCATTAATGATACTACCCAGTGGCATATTGTTCAGATCATAAGCAACGAAAAAAATCGCTCATACTTTTCATGACACTATCATCAGTTACCTGGGAATTTTCCTGTTCTGCGCATTGCTTGGACTTATCCTGGCAATTTTCCTGTCCAGAATACTTACCCGTCCGGTTTCCAATCTATGTCATGAAATCGATATTCTGGATCCTTCCGATGGAACACAGATTGATCTGAAATCCTGCGGTTCCAACCAGGAATTGCACAAACTGATTGACAGCTTTAACGGAATGAGCCAGCGTCTCTTTCTGAGCCTGAAACAAAATTATGAAATTCAGATTGCCGAACAGCAAATGCGGGTTCAAATGCTGCAATTTCAGATAAATCATCATTTTCTTCATAATACTTTAAATGTTATCAAGTCACTTGCTGAAATTCATGATGTACCTGAAATCGAAACCATTGCTACTTGTATGTCTGAACTTGTACGGTATAATCTGGAAAAATTTCCTGTTGCAACTCTTCAGGAAGAACTCCAGCAGGTTCAGCGCTATATGACTATCCAGAACATACGCTTTCCCGGAAAATTCTGCTATGATATTAATGTCCCACCTGAATTCCTGCAGATGAATCTTCCTGTATTTTTGTTCCAACCACTTGTAGAAAACAGTGTGGAACATGGTTTTTCCAATAAAGAAAATGAATGTTATATCAGTATTTCCTGTCAACTTGAAAACGAATTACTTCATTTCCTGGTTGCTGATAACGGAAGTGGAATGTCTCAGGAACAATTAAAAACTTTTCAGTGTTCCGGCAAAACTTCTCCAAAAGGGCATCACTCTATTGGACTTGCAAATGTAAATCAAAGGTTACACAGTTATTATGGAGAGGAATATGGACTTTGGTAGAAAGTATACCTGGCGAAGGTACTATTATTGATATTGTACTGCCTTCCTCAGCCATTAATATAGAGCTTCCTTTTTCCAACCTGAATTATCCAAAACTATCTCTTTATCTCAGAATCC
>ENA-OQCV01000072-OQCV01000072.1-human-gut-metagenome-genome-assembly--contig:-NODE-72-length-27958-cov-4.280802_pt1 | contig 27958 bp, 23 predicted proteins | sample MGYA00242766_ERZ504592 | MGnify/ENA primary metagenome ERZ504592 (study PRJEB26092, sample SAMD00036315) | human gut metagenome | host: Homo sapiens | study: EMG produced TPA metagenomics assembly of...
GGTGCGGGAGAGCGGCTCGTTGCCGGCGACGACGATTTTGGCGGGACGGCTTGTTGCCGGCCGTGCTATCGTTGCCGCCAGCGTTGTCAGTGTTGCCTGCGACCGGATTGTTACCCGTGTCGCCGCTACCGCTGCCGTTACCGTTACCGCTACCGCCGTTGTTGCCTCCGGCGAGTGCCGTGACCGCATTGGCGATGTTCTTCGTGGCGGTGTCGGTCGCGCTGATGGTCGCCTTCTTGTCGGACACGGTCTTTTCGGCCGCGGCGAGCGTCTTCTTGAATGCGGCGACCCGGTCGGCGGAGTAACCGTTCAGGCTCACCGTCTTGGCTTGTGCGATTTCGCCGCGCAGGTTGAGCAGGGAGTAGAAGTGGTCGGCCTGGGCGATGTATGCGTCACGGTCGTTGTTGACCTTGCGCCCGTAGTTCTTCGCCGCGCTCAGGTCGTCACCGGTGATGGAGAATCCGCCTTGGATGATCGCCTTGTCGTCGTACGTGGTGCCGTACCAGTTGAGCATGTATTCCCTCGCCGTGGGCTGCGGCTTGGCGTCGACGTTCGCGGTCTTGCCGTGGTAGTCCACGACCTCATCGGTCACGGGGCCGGCCGGCTGGTCGGTTCCGGGCAGCTGGGCGGCGTTGTTCTTGTTGTAGTGCAGCAGCAGCGGCACCTGCAGGCGGGTCGCGCCGACGCCCTTGGAATCGACGACGCCGTGGCTGCCGTCCTCGGTCACGAGGTTCGGCAGGTACGTGTTCACGAGATGCGTGTACAGGTCCGACAGCGGGTGGCTGCCGTTGTTGTAGTTGTCGCGGATGTGGAACGGCGAGCCTTTGCCGGACGTGCTGTCGAGGATCGTGTCGAACGTGTACACGTGCTTGATGCCGTATTTGCGGGCTTCCTGGTTCACGTAGCGGATCGTGGCGTATGTGTTGCCGCACCAGGTCGCGCCGAAGAAGATGTAATGGTTGCCTGGCGACTGCAGCAGCTTCTCCAGTTCGCCGTACGTCACCGATATGAGCGAGAAGTCCTTGTCCTCGCCCTGCTTGAACACGCTGGCCGCGCCGGCCGAGACGTTGTTCAGGTAGTAGTTGGTGTAGAACTGGCCGTTGGTGCGGGTCGCGGCGTTCTTCGCGGTGCCCAGCACGCGGGTCAGCTCGGCGCTGTCGGCAACGTTCGCGGTGGATGCGAGCACCTTGTCGCCGGTGTTGTCCTTGTTGTAGGTGAACAGGGTCGGCAGGTCGACGACGTTTGCTGTGTTCTTGCTTTGCAAGTCGGTCAGGCCGAATTCGTCGATGGTCTGCTGGAACCGCTTGGCGAATGCGTCGACCGCGTTGTTCTTGTCGTTGATGTTGACGAGCGTGTCGGCTCCGGCGTTGTCGAGGTGCGGGTCGAAATTGTAGATTTTCTCGATGCCCTGCGCCTTGGCGGCGGTGTTGATGGCGGGCAGTGCGGCCGTCGTCGCGGAGTCCCACGTGCCGCCGATGAGTATCACGAAGTTGCCTTTGCCGTAGCGCAGGATGTCTTCGAGACGTTCCAGCGTGATGTTTTCGAACACGTGATCCGAAGGCAGGTTGGGGATGCCCGCGTAGTAGTCGAATGGCGTGTCTTCCTGGGATTGTGCGGCTGTTGCCGCCGTGGGCGTGGTTTCGGCGGCGGACGCGGCGTTCCCGCCCGTCAGCGCGAATCCCGTGAGACCGAGCGCCGCCGCGGTGAGCAGCGCCGCGGCTTTAGCGGCGATGGAGCCTCTCGTGAGGCTGTGGTTGGTGTTGGACATTGTTGTGGTTCCCTTCTGTATTTCTTCCGTATCGAATTGCGTTGGTACTGCTGCGCCGATGGCTCAGCGGGACGATGGTCCGTCGACGAGGTTGAAGTCATACCGTGCGGTAGGAGCGCCGCCGCTGTCGGCCACGTTGAGACTCGCCGATGGCCCGGCGGATGGTCCGTTCGCCGGCGATGCGATGGGCTGCAGCACTTCGGTCGGCGCACTCGCGTCGGCACGGGCTTCGGTTGCGGCAATGGCGTTCGCCGTCGTCGCGGGGGCCGGCGTCGCGCCGTCTGCGATGTCGAATCCGTCGTCGGACCGGCCGCCGTTCGCTCCGGCGAGCGCGGGAGCGCGGCGCTTGTTGCGCACAATCAGCGCGGCGCCCAGCGTGCCGATGACGGCGAGCGCGATGACCACGCCGGCGACGATGCGCACCACCGGGCTGGTGGTTTCGGCCCGATCGGTGACCGGAGAGGCCTGCGTGGTGGTTTCCGCCGTATCAGTGCCGCTGTCGGTGATGCCGGATTCGGTCGTGGTGGTCTCGCCGCCAGCGGTGTCGGCGGTGTTGTCATCGCTGTTCTTCCGGGAGGCCGCGTCCTTCGAGGTCTGAGTGGCGGTGGCATCGGCGTTCGCGGCCGTGTCGCCTGTGATCCCGGCTGTGCTGCCCGTCGTGCTCTGGCCGGACTGTGTGCCGGTCGACTGCGCGGGCTGCGACTGTTGCGCGGTGGTGTTGCCCGTGGAGGGCTTCGTCGTCTGGGTGGCCGGCGAGCCCGAGGACTGCTTCGCCGGGGCCGGGGCCGATTGCTTCGGGTTGCTCGGCTTCGTGGCGGGGGCGGGCGTCGCCGGCTCCTCCTTCTGGGCGTGCTCCTTCTTGTAGTTCGCGCAGTAGCTGTCGAACGCGGCCTTCTGCGCTGAGACGTCGATGCCGCCTCCGGGGTTGGAATCGTAAGCCGAACCGCCACTGGAACAGCAGGCGACCGGATTGTAGTTGGTCGAGCACAGGTCGCACACGTCGCCGGCCGCGTAGGCCGTGCCGAGCGCGAATTGCAGGCCGCCGACCGCCATAGCGCCTATCACGGCCGAGCCGGCGAGCACGCGGATAAGCCGGCGCTTCACGGGCCGCCCGTTGCGTGGCGTTTCATGACGAGCTGATGATGTGGACATGGATATTCCCTTCTTCTTGTCTTCCGCGCCGTTTTTTGGATACGGCGCGGCGGTACAGTCTGGTGGCGGCGAATCGCGATATACGAAAACCTGCGATGCGGCAGAATCCGCATCGCCGCGAATGATCCGGCAACCGTCGGCGTAATCTGCCGGGAGTGTGAGGAATCATGCCGGACGGCGAATCACAGTCATCGCGATCGCGCCGGCAAACATCCGAAACGGACTATCGAGCGGTCTCTCACCGCTCGCGCATGATCGGCAGTCCGCCCGACAGTGAGCCGACAGCCGATGCCTTCACGCCTTCATTGACACACATAACGTACTCCTTGCTCGGATAAGACACCTGACCGGGGTGCCGCCCCATCATCCGGGGCCGGGCCTGTTCGCGGGTTCCCGTGAACGTTGACATCATCGTAGGCTCCGCGTCGCCGCGTTGGCAAACCCGCGGTTATACATAGTTGTTATGGCCTCGTATCAACCCTATATTTGTTCACGATGACAGCGGCGACAACCGTTATGGCGAATATCACGACATTGCCGATGATCAGCAGACGGTTCATCGTGTACAGCAGCCATGCGATCAGCAGCAGGTCGACGAGCAGCGCGACGATGCACAACGCCGCGAGCCCGGATTGCGGCACGCGGCCGAGCAACGGCAGCGAGCGGAATGCGCAGAGCGATGAGCCGTCGCGCAGTATCAGGCGCAATGCGGCGACGGCGACCATCGCCTGCACCACGATCATCAGAATCGTGACGCTCGACGACACGGTTTTCGCGGAATTCCCGGCGATCAGCGGGCACTCCGCGGCGATCATGCCCACCGAAAGCAGGCGCACGGGAGCGCCGGTCCGAGCGGAACGCTCTCCCAGTTCGCGCGGCAACCATCCGTCCGCGCAGGCCGAGGCGACCGGATACGCCATGCAGCCGACTGCGGCATTGAGCGTGGTGAGCAGGGCGAACGCGGAGCCGCCCACCACGAACGCGACCGTCACCGGAGCCGGGACGAATGCAGACAGGCTGACGGCGAGATCCCGGTTCGCGACCTGGGCTATCGGCAAGGCGCCGGCATCGGCCACGCAGATCAGCGCATACGTCACGACGACCAGCAACAGCGAGACGCGCATCGCGCGGGGCACCGTCACCCGCGGACGGTCCGCGACCGCGGCATAGTTCGCCACGCCGGCCACCCCGTTCATCATGAACGTCATGTACACGCATGCGAACAGGAACGCCAGAGGCGAGCCGAGAAACGTGTAATGCGCGAGATTCGCGAGCCGCACGTGCGGCATTGTCACCGCAACGTACGTGCCCAACGCCGCCGCGAGCAGCACGGCCATCACCAGTTGGGCGATGGCGGCGATGCGGGCACCCAGCATGTGCACGCCGAGGAACAGCGCGACGACCAACGCCGCGGTCAGGCGTGTCGGCAGCGTGGGCAGGCCGAGCAGCTGCGCCGCGGACAGCGCGTACGCGGAGATGTCGAACACCAGAAAACACAGGATATAGGCGACGATGCCACCGAACACGGGCGGCAGCAGCGTGCCGACCTGCTGGTACTGGCCACCCGGGTAATCGCCGGACGAGCTGGCCAGCAGCTGCGGCACCAGCGCGAACGCGCCTCCCAGGCCACCGACCAGCGCGGCGAGCCACAATCCGGTGCCCGTGATGCCGACGCCGATGCCGGCCATCGACATGACCCCCAGACCGACGACATTGCCCGCGCCAAAAGCGGCCAGATGAACCGTGTGCAGTGAACGTGATGATGCCATGATGCCCCTCCCCGGCCGAAACCTTCATGACAACTGAACCACATCATGCCGGCGATGAGAACGCCGTTCCCATATGAAAAATCTATGCTGCGTTCAAGCGCCACATTGTTCGATCGCGGATGGCGGGGCCGGGGCTCGTGTCCGACGACCCTATCCGCGGCGCATATCGCCCGTCGCGCGTCAGCTGCTGGTCAGGAACGTCTCGTTGCCGCGGGTGAAATCAAGCACCGCGCCGGCAAGCTCGACCTCGCCCGACAGATCGGGGTCATCGGCGAGCAACCGCCCAGCACGTTCGCGCGCGTCGGCGATGATCTTGACGTCCTTGACCACGCGCAGCAGTTTCAGACCGGACTTGCCGCCCGACTGCGCGTCGCCGAGCACGTCTCCGGCGCCGCGGAACTCCAGATCGGCCTGCGCGATCTGGGCACCGTCGAGCGTGCCCTGGATGACCTGCAGCCGCTGCTGCGCGGGACCGCCGTCCTCAGCCCGCGAAATCAGGAACGCCCATGAATCCGTGCCGCCGCGCCCCACGCGCCCGCGCAGCTGGTGCAGCTGCGAAAGCCCGTACCGGTCAGCGTCGAAGATCACGATGCAGCTGGCCTGCGGCACGTCCACGCCCACTTCGATGACCGTTGTCGCCACCAGAACCGGCGTGGCCCCATCCGCGAAATCGGCCATGACCTGCTGCTTGGTCGCGTCATCGTCGCGGCCGGTCAGCGTCGCGAAACGGACGCCACGGAACTGCGGCAGCGATGACAGCCTGCGCTCGATCTCGGCCACGGAATGCAGCGGCGGCCGTGACGGAGCACCGTCACCATCCTCCTGCGATGGCGCGCTGGCGGCTGTGTTGGCGGCCGCGGCGGCGGATTCGCGCCTGTAGGCGTGCCGGAAATCGTCGTACACGCCGATCTGCAATGCCCCACTTGTATCGTCATCGCCGTCCGATTCATCGTCGGCATCGATACGCGGGCAGACGACATACGCCCGCTCCCCCGCGTCGATGCGGCCGCGGATGTGGGCGAACATGGAGCCCATCATGCGGCCGTCGTTTTCAGGCACGACGAACGTGCGGATGGGCTTGCGCCCGCCCGGCAGCTCGGTGAGCCACGAGATGTCCAGATCGCCGAACCAGGTCATCGCCGCCGTACGCGGGATCGGCGTCGCGGTCATGACCAGCAGGTGCGGCACGACATCGTTTTTGGTGCGCAGGGATTCGCGCTGCTCCACGCCGAACCGGTGTTGCTCGTCGATGACGACGAGCGCGAGGTTCGGGGCCTGGAACGTCTTGGAGAACGCGGCGTGCGTGGCGACGATGATGCACGGGTCGCCGCTGGCCGCGAGCGCGAGAGCACGGCGGCGGGCGGCCAGTTTCATGCCGCCGGTCAGCAGGATGACCGGCACGTGCCGCGTGTTCGCGTCCGACTGCGCGTGCGCCGCGCCGTCTTGTTTCCCACTGCGTGCCCCACTGTGTTTCACGGGATGTTTCACGGCCGCGCGCCCCTTGGCATCTCCGTCATCGGCAGCGGATTCGGCGGCCTTGATCAGGTCGGCCGGGTCATTGGGAGACAGGGCATCGCGGGACGGGTCATCGCCCGTCTCGACGCTGTCAATCGCGCAGAGCATGGCGCTGATGGTCGCATGATGCTGCTCGGCGAGCACCTGAGTGGGCGCGACAAGCACCGCCTGATGGCCGGAACCCGCCGCCTGCAGCATGGCCGCGACCGCGACCACGGTCTTGCCGGAACCGACCTCGCCCTGCAGCAGGCGCTGCATCGGATATTCGCGGGCCATGTCCACGCCGATATCATCGATGACCTCCCGCTGGCCGCCGGTCAGCGGGAACGGCAGTGATTCGATGAACCGGTCACGCAGCGCCACGCCCGCACAAGGCAGGGCCGCATCCTTGCGGACATTGCTACGCGACTGGAGCAGCGCCGTCTGCGAGACGAACGCCTCCTCGTAGCGCATCGTGCCGATGGCCCGTTTGAAATCCGCGGTGCTGAGCGGGTCGTGGATGGCCAGGAACGCTTCCGCGCGATGCAGCAGATGATTCGATTCGCGCACCGATTCGGGCAGGACGTCCGGGATCGCGCGGGCCAAGCCGACGGCCACGGCGTTTCCTGACCGAGACTCGGCACCCGCTGGAGCGGTTCCGGCGCCGCTGATGCCGCCGTCTTCCATCGGTTTCATTGTTTGCGGGGCTTCCGTTGCCGCATCGCCCGGGAGATCCTGCCCGGTTCCAGCCAGCAACTCGATGCATTGCACTATCGACTCATGAATGTGTTCGCTGGAGATACGAGACGACGCGTGATACACCGGTCGGGGTCTGCTGATGCGACGCAGGCCCGCTTCGACGGTGTCGGCGTCGTATTTCAGAGCGCTCATCTGCACGACACCGGAGTATTCGCCATCAGCCGGACCGGAGCCGGGAGCGACCGTCATTATTTCGGGATGGATGAACTGCAGTTGACCGTTGAACTCGCTCGGCTCGCCGGCGATCACCACAATCGCGCCGGAACGCAGCCGCATGCTCAGCCAATCGACATACTGCTTCTTGTACGAGAAGAACACCAAACGGGCGGCGGCCCCCGCGACATGCCGGGAAACCGCGAAATCCCCGTCATCCACCACGGCCTCGAGCCGGTAGCCCCGCCGAACGTTCATCGGCACGACCCGCATGCCGCGCACCGACGCGGAGAACGCCATTCTCTCGCCGATACGGGCCTCGCGCAGTGCCCGCAGGGGCACCGGATCGGCGACGCGGAACGGATAGTAGGTCAACGCATCGCCCACCGTCACGACGCCAAGGCTTTTGAGCGCGCCGACACGCCGCTTGTTCGTCATGATCGACGACATGGTGGTGTTCAACGTGATGCTCATACGTCCCTATTGTGGTGTGCCGGCGGGACGGCATCGCATTGTCCCCTCCGCCAGCGGATATAAAGAGGCCCCGGAGTCTTGCGACTTCCGGGGCCTCAGTGAAACGTTATCGCGCGATGTCACGCAACCACACGCTGAACCTTGCCGGCCTTGAGGCACTTGACGCACACGCGGACGCGAACGTTCTGGCCGTCAACGGTGGTACGAACCGGCTGCAGGTTCGGGCGGAAGGTGCGCTTGTTGCGGATATGCGAGTGAGAAACGGTGTATCCGACCTGCGGACCCTTGCCGCACACTGCACAACGAGCTGCCATGATGGACTCCCTTAATAACCTTGATGTTCAAGTCTTCCGTGTTCCAGCACGGATGCTTGAACACACAACTTCACAATAATAGCGCCAAATACAAACAAATGCAAATCAAGCGTGTATCATTGCGGCTTTCACCTACACATCCACACAATATCACCCGTCTTGACTATTGCCGCATCCAGCAACTCTTCATAAAATCACGGTAAAACGGTTACTGTATGGCATACGATACATGCAACGCGGCAATCGTCAAGGAGGAATGATGCTCAATTCACTTAAAGGCCTGCTTTCACGCAAAAACGACGTGCCCTCCCCCACAGTGATCTCGTTGGGACAGGTGTGGGTCGACATCATGATGGACATCGACGCGATTCCCCAACCGGGCGGATTCGCCGTCGCGAACCATACCATGCCGTCGGTGGGCGGCAGCTTCCGCGTCATGCAGGCGGCCAGCCGGATTGGGGCGGCGACCAAGCACGCAGGCGTCATCGGCAACGGGCCGTGGGCGTCACTGATCCGCAAGGCTCTCAACGACAACGGCATCGAGCACATCGGCCAGGACCGCATCGACGCCGATTCCGGTTTCCGTCTGGTGCTCAACGACAGCGAGCGCAAGACGTTCGTCGCCACGTATGGCGCCGAATCACAAGGCAACGAGAACACGTTCGACTGCGTGGAGCCCGGCGAGGGCGATGTGGTGCACATCAGCGCCAACACGCTGATGGATCACAGCGCGTCAGGCATCGACGCCTTCCTGCATCGCACCGCTTCGGACCCGACGACGCGCGACTACAGCATCGTGCTCAATCCGACCAACACGCTGCACATGGTCAGCGACCACCTGCTGGAGGATCTGGTGCTGGTGCGGCCCATCTGGTCCTGCAACCGTCAGGAGGCCCGCACGCTCGCCGACCGGCTTGGCGTGTTCGTGGACGATTCCCTGTCGATGACCGTCGGCGGCGGATTCGACGACTCGATGAAGGCGCTGTGCAACAGCCTCGGCGCCACGCTGCGCGCGCCGCTGGTGGTTCGTGCGGGGTCGCGCGGCGCGTGGGTGCGCACGCCGGGCGGCGAAGTCATCCATGTGGAGGGGTATCCGACGAAGGCGACGCACACCCGTTCGGCGGGCTCGTGCCACACCGGTGCCATGTGCGCACTGATCGCCCGCGGCTGGTCGCTTGTCGATGCGGTGAAGATCGCCAACGCGGCCGCTTCGCTGGGCATTCAGCGTTCCATCAACGGCGTTCCGGACTGCCCCGGCTATGACGAGGTCATCGCCAAGCTCGAGGAAGACGAGACTCCGGCCGAGGCCGCGAAGTAGCCATTCCTCGCAGCGTCGCCCGGCCGATATGGATTGTTGCGCAACGCTGTCGTTCCGTTTGCGTCCTTAAGTGCGCGCCGAACGGACGACTCTGCGCACATAGGGACGCAAATCGGGTGTTTTGCGTCCCTATGTGCGCGCACTTGTCGTTTCGGCGCGCACTTAAGGACGCTATTGGACCAATCACCGTGCCGATGACCGCTCAGGCGCGGCCACCCCACGGCGTCTGGCCGACAATCCCCATATCGCGGGCGAGCCTGCGATGCAGTTCCTTCGTCAACGGAATCAGATCGCTTTCCAGCGGATAATTCAGAAAAACGCTGCGGCAACGGCATGTAATTCACCCGCAACCATATGTAGATTCGTCCATCCATCACGATCAGATTCGGTCTGTACGGGCTCATCTTCAGCAGTTCGACCACGTCGGCGGGCATGCCGCCCTGCTCGCTGGTGCGCTGAAACATCTTGCGACCCTGATAGATGGTCGCCCACATGAGTGGGCCTCGTGGCACCGTGCACGGGCATACCAGGAACACGATATCGGTGCCATAGCTGGGGTTCGCGTCCGATATGAACTGCATCACGTCATAGTTGAACGTGATCCAGCCGTCCTTGCCCCATGTCGTATGCGGCATTTCGCTACCGACCGTCCTCAGCTTGGAAATCTTGGCGAACCACGCCGGAGGGAAGTGCACGTCCTCGTCCAGCGGCGTCCAACCGCGAGCGAACATATCCGCCCGCCGCGCCTCTTCGATGGGATCGGGCTTGCGCCACGCATAATAGGTGTACCAGATAACGAACGCCGACCCCGATGACGATCGCCACGATCGACGCGGCCCATTGCGCGCCTGACCCGCCCAACCCGTCCGACTCCCGCCGGCCCGCAACAATTCACCCGCAATTCATATGGAAACTTGGTATGCCGGAAACGGCACTTTACGATATATATGAACACGACGTCAGGAGTCCCCAATGAACGACAGCATCGCAGCCAAACCCACCGATGGCCCGGCAGACAGTACAGCGGCCGGCACAGATCCGGCCCTCACCGCCACCGCGAAACTCACCCCGCGCGAGAAGAAATGGATCATCTACGACGTGGGCAACTCCGCGTTCGTGCTGCTGTCCACCGCGGTGATTCCGATCTACGCGAAATCGCTGATGCCCGCGGACGGCAACATCGTGTCGGCCTGGGGCTACGCGCAGACCATCGCATCGCTGGTCATCGCGCTGCTCATGCCGCTGCTCGGCTCGATTGCCGACGTGCAGGGCATGAAAATCAAGTTCTTCCTCGGCTTCTTCGGCACCGGCGTCGTCACGTGCTGCGCGATGGCGCTTCCACTGACGTGGCTGCCGTTCCTGGTCGTGTATATCCTCGCGACGATCGGACTCAACGGCTCGCTCACGTTCTACGATTCGATGCTGATCGACACCACGCCGAACGAACGCATGGACAAGGTCTCCTCGCACGGCTACGGCTGGGGCTACATCGGCTCGACCGTGCCGTTCATCGTGTGCATCGCGTTGATCTTCGGCGGCCCGGCGCTGCCATTCGGCTGGACGACGACCGGCTGCACCCGCGCATCGTTCATCATCACCGCCGTCTGGTGGGTCGCGTTCACGATCCCGCTGATCTCCAGCTACCGTCAGGAGCATTACCGCGCCACACGCGACCAGCTGGGAACGGCCGTGCGCGGCACCTTCCGCGAGCTTGGCGGCACCTTCCGCAAGATAGTGAGGAACAAGCCGCTGTGGATGTTCATGCTCGCGTTCTTCTTCTACATCGATGCGGTGAACACGGTGATCTCGATGAGCACCTCGTACGGCGCCGAGCTGGGCATCGACTCAACTCAGCTGGTGGTGGCGCTGCTGGTCACGCAGTTCGTGGCGTTCCCATGCGCGATCCTGTACGGGCGGATGGCCGGGCGGTTCGGCTGCAAGGCGATGATCGTGGCGGCGGTCGTGGCCTACATGTGCATCGTGTTCTTCGCCGCGTTCTTCCTCGTGTCGGCCGCGCAGTTCTGGATCCTGGCGATCCTCGTCGGCATGTTCCAAGGCGGCATCCAAGCGCTGAGCCGCTCGTATTACGGCAAGATCATCCCCAAGGACCACGCCAACGAGTACTACGGCTTCTACGACATCTTCGGCAAGACCGCGAGCATCCTGGGCACGTTCCTCGTGGCCACCACCACGTCGATCACCGGCAACGCCTCCCTCGGCGTGCTGTCCATCGCCATCCTGCTGGTGTTGGCGTTCGTGTTCCTCCTCCTGCAGAAGGACCCAACGCAAGCGTAATGTCACCCATCAATCAGCAACAGGAACGCCGAAGCAGCGATAAAACGGCAGACCCTACCGCCCGAGCCGCGACCTGAAACAATTTAGCCCTGCACAACGCACATATTTTGACAGGGCGGTAGTTGTTGCAAATTCTGCGACAACTACCGTTGGTAAATCGAACGCTATAATCAGAAACTTTCAGATGCTGAGTTCCATGCAGTGCCCCCTGTGACCGCAATGCGGGCAGGTAAGCTTGCGTGTCTTGGGCGTGTGTGCGGCGAATACGAACTCTCGCATACCCGGCTGGAAGGTCTCATGGCAAGCCGGACATAGGTACTGCACGCGGGAGCGATAGTACTTCGTCGCCGCAACAGCGAGCGCAATCGCCAGCAGAACGGCGACCGGCAGCGGCCACCATACGTCTGTCATCACACCGATGACGAGGCATGCAATTTGCAACAAAGTCGCGGGCAATGCGATTGCCAGCATGACCAAATATGTGGTGCGCAGGGAATGAGTGGTTGTGGTGTTCATAACGGTTGCCATGTCGGTTAATATTGGCGATACGAAGTCAGACGCCGAGACCGTCAGTGCTTTGCGCAGCTGCAAGCAGTCATCAAGACGTTGCTTCTGCTCGGCGATACCCGACTGCAAGGATGCCGTCTGCTGATCCAGCAAATCAACCAGCATCCGTTCCGGCCGCTCGTCCGACAGAATCGAGCGAATCTGCTCCAGCTTGAAGCCGAGTCCTTTGAGAAAAAGGATGACCCGCATCCGCTCGACCTCTGCAGTCCCATACAGCCTTCGGCCGCCGTCGCTGATCTCATTGGGAATCAACAGACCTTTGGCGTCGTAGTACTGCACGGTTCGCACACTCACACCAGTGAGTTTGGCGATGTCCCCTGTGGTGTATCGGCTGTCCGTTTCATCGTCCATCGACATGGCCTAACCTCCTTTCACCAAGCAATATGCCGCATTACGCAACGTCACAAGCAACATATGACGCAACGTCGACCACAAAACCTTCACATATAAGCGGACTGTAGAAAGACATCCGACCATCGCAATTGCGCACTGGTGCACAGTGAATACCCCGAACCAGTTAGACGGCAGAACAGAATTACAGCCACACCTGTTCTTCAGGCTTTACCTCGCCGACCGCATTGGCCACACGTATGGCATCATTCCGACTCAATCTACCGGTGAATCCCTGTAGATCCGACCGGAGGAACCGCACCAGCTGCGCGCAGCGAGCGGTCGTCAGATGGGTAAGCCCGGCATGCTCATACTCGGGCAGTTGCACATCGCCCGCCCCATGCCAGGTTGGATTGCTGGTCAGTTCCACAGCCACTCCACCGTCGTCGTCGGCTTGTATGACGATGGCGGCCACGTAATGGTTGCGTGATTTCGTCGGATCATCCTCGAACCGCACCCGCATGCGATACACGTCGAAGACCTGCAATTGCTCCGGAACCGGCATCAATTCCGGAATATCATGATCATTCGCCATCGCGCCACGCCTTGGGCAGTACGGCAACACCATCGGCGCCCCGGCTTGGATTCAACACCATGGCGTTCGGCACTTCGACCACCGGATACCCCTGTTCGTCGACCCCACGGTACGTAACCCCATTGGCGGCAACATGTCCCGCGTGAGGCAGCACGGGTTCAGGCGCCTTCACCTCGAACGGAATACGACGCTGCGATACCAACTGCACGCTGGCCATATTCACGAACGTATTGAAATTCAATCCCATGGAATCAAGAATGGCGTTCACTTCGGCTTTGAGATCATCATCCATGCGAACAGTGGTAGTGCTCATAATGAATCCTTTCCAAAGCCAATTGTATTACTAATGACTTCTTTTCTCAATATAATCCGTAGGATGCTTAACGCTTTTGCATCATGACCTTGACATCGGGACAATCCCACGTGAAACCAATCTCTGCCTTTGCGCTCATCAGCTGGGGAGCTCACGGTCACACTCATGCGTCGCAGACCACGAGCCTCGCTCGGCGTGCTGTCCATCGCGGTGCTGCCGGTCGTGGCGCTCGCGCTCCTGCTTCTGCAGAAGGATCCGACGCGAGACTAGAGACGTCTGCTAAGAGCGGGCCGCATGCGACCCGATGAAGGCGCGTACGGTATCCATGTACTCGTCCATGCGCACCAACAGCGCGAGATGACCGCCGTCACCATGTCGGCGTGCGACGCAGCATCGATCAGCAAATCGGCCATATGCCGCTGATACGGCTTGCTCAGCAACTGCTTGAGGACATCGCACAGGCCCTGCATCAGCCGCCGTTCGCCAGACGACAGGTCTTGCATCTTGCGCATCACGGCCCACGCCATCAGACGCCGGTGCAGCGGCATCGGTATCAGGCGAAGCGTCCGCTTCCACTTGCGATGGCACGCGCCAGTTCGGCGTTCGTCGCGAACCGCTCCTGATAATCGAAGGTGATGACCGAGCAGTCCTCGACGAACCGTTCAAAATGCAGGCAGAACAGTCGGACAGCCCGATTCCGCCCGGCAGGAGCACAATCGTTGCGCGGGCGGAGGGATTGCGATGATACCGGTATGCGAAGGGTTCGCCATCCGGCAATCGCATGGTTTGCAACGGATACCGCTCACGAAACGCGGCGAGATCGCCCATCGGCCGTCCTTTCCTTGCTATTTCGTCCGCCCGGGCTGCCCGGCGCCTTGTCCGTCGTCGTTGCGCCTGCGATAAACCTTGACCAGCTGGATGATGAGGCCCGCTATGCCGCACAGCACGCCACCGATCGGCCACGGCAGCCAGAACAGGCCGGATCCCACGGAGCTCCAGTCGTCATGCAGCATCCACGGCCCCAGAAACAGTAGGCACAGGGCGGTTATCGTGGCCAGCGACATGATGATGCCGCATACCGTACCGGCCAGATTGTCGTAGAAATCATGCCCGGCTGCACGCTCTTTCTTGCCATCGGTATCGGCCTCCTTGTTGTAGCCGTCGATGTCGAGCATGCCGTGCCGTATTCCGCAGTAAACGAAACCGAAGACGGCGACCGAGCACAGCATCAGCATGATCGCGTTCGGCCATCCATCGCTGATGCCCAACACGTCATTGGCGTACACAGTCACCGCTATGCCGATCAGGATTGCCGCTATACCGCCCACGATGCCGACCACCAGCAGGCGCGTCTCGCGGCTGTGATCCTCCTCGGTGTAGAAATCCTCGATATACGGATGGCGGCGTTTGAACTCGGCGTGCGACATGCCGCCCGGGACCAGCATCGCCAGCCCGGCGATCACACCTATGCAGATGCACAGGAACGTGAGGAAGTCATTGAGCCGCGTCACGCCGAGGATGGAGTTGCTTGAATCGAACAGATTGCAGATACCGACCGCCGCGATGATCGCCGCAACGCCGCCGGAGATGAGCAGCGCGAACCGGCGGCGATGCTCGTCGTAGCCGGTCAGGTCCTGCGGCAGGGTGTCCGTATTGGCGTGCACGGCGGGGCGGGGCGAACCGGTTCCGTACGGTGTCTCGCCGGTCGGCACGCCCGTGAGGCTTGGCTCGATGGCACCGGCCGCACCGAGATGCGCGGGCTCGTCGGCGTCGCCTATACTTCCCTTCGCGTTCCCCGCATGTGCAGGGCTCCCGGCATCTTCACCGGTCATGCCTCCGACAGTCGTGCCGCGGCCGGCTGCCGATGCGCCGTGCGAGTCCGGCCGGCTGGCGCTCACGCTCACGTCGCCGAGCACGAGGTCGTCGAGCGTGCAGCCGAACAGATCGCAGATCATGAGCAGCTTGTCCATTTCGGGGTAGGCCTTCTCGGATTCCCATTTCGAAATGGCCTGACGCGAGACGCCGAGCAGCATGGCCAGTCGCTCCTGGGTCATGTTGCGTTGGGCGCGCAGGTATTGCAGGTTGGTGCGGAAGCTCATCGTCAAATCCCTTCTCAAGTGATTCCATCATGTCATGTTCGGCCGATGACCCCGCTATGGCACGCCGTCCACGCCATCCGCCACCATCTTACGGTTGCAATCGCCGACCATGCCCCGCAACCGTGCGCAACCACAGGTTGCATCGGCGGAATCCCGCCGTTTTGATGTCCTATATCACAATCCTCACGAAGTCGATTTTCCCCGCCTCAACCGCCGCCATGCCGTATCGAGGTCGAGCGAGCGGCCCGGCAGCTTGGGCCAGGTGTCCAATCCGTCCCCATATCTGTGCGGGATTAAGTGCACGTGGAAATGCATCACCGACTGCGTCCCATGATGACCCTTCCCGGTGGCAAGATATGCAACGAATCGCCCTCAATGATACAGGCGCGAGTATGATACCGGGCCAATCGGGCATCAAGCGAAAGCAAGTCTCGGGATTCCGGGAATCCGCATCATGCGCACTTGTGCGGGAATATGAGTCATCCTCGCACAAACATCATCGAGAACGATCACCGCACTATGCGTCGTACGAATCATCATCACGCACCGAATCATCGTCACGCACCGAATCATCGTCGTCGGGCATGACCGCGACGGTCCTGACCTCGGTTTTCAGCAGGTACTTCTCGGCGAAGTCCAATGTGGTGGACACCATCGCAACCCCCTTCTTGACGTGCGAACCATTGATATGGCACCGGCGAAGCCCCTTGCCGCCGGCACCCACCATCGAAGCACGTCGCAGGGCGCGACACAAGACCGCGGGCATATGAAAAATCTATGGCTCGCTCAACCGACGCTCTCAAAACTCGCAGATACAGGCCGCATCGGGCAGCTGGGCCAGATACGGGCGCAGACCGGTACCGCGATACCAGTCGAGGATCGCCTCATACCCAGGCAGCGCATGGTAGTAGTTCGTCTCCCACACGTCGACGTGCGCGGAGAGCGGGGCGAGCAGATCATAGTATGCACTTACGTCGAAATTGTCGCCGCCGAGATTGTAGCAGCGGCGTATCTCGCTGATCCACTGCCGCCATTTCGGCTCGCACGCGGTCTCGCGCATGATGATGTGCGGCGGCAGGTTGATGTTCTCGGTGAATTGCGCCGCCGCGACGCCGCCGGCGTTAAGCCGTCGCAGCATGGAGGGCAGCACCCGCTCATGATTCGGCACCCATTGCAGGCAGGCGTTGGAGAAGACTACATCGAAATCGGTGTCGAGCTCGTCGAGCGACCCGGCGTCCAGCACATCGAAATCGCAGTCGGGGGCGGAGCTTGCGCGCCGAGGTGATCATGTCCGGGGAGCTGTCGATGCCGAGGATCCTCGCCTGCGATTATAGGCTCGCAAAAAAAAGAGACACCCCTCCCGGAAGGAGGGGCGTTCTGTTCTGTGGAGCTAAGGGGACTCCCGTAGTCTGTTGGTATTCCGCCGTTTCTTCGGCGTTTCGTAACTGTGGGTACCTTGTAGGGTACCTTATGTGGTTTTTTCTCGCTTCTTTTCAACGCTGCCGCACGTACACGAAAGGACGAATTCTATCTATCTATCAAGAGAATGCCCGCCGTCCACAGGAGCGACGGGCATTATCGGTCGCTAATAACCGATAACTTCGGTCTCGACTGTCGAAATTACATCTGTAGGAATGTCATTCACATCAAGTCGATACACAACATTCATACGCGGATTGTACACACCGAGGTATTTCACATTCTCATATTCAGGATGAATAGAATGAAGTCCCATACGCCAATACATAAGCAACTGGAGGGTGTATTTGTTTTGAAGTTTTTTCTCGAAACCTTGAAATCCCACAACGTATCATTCGTCAGAAAATCGCCGTCTCCAGTAGCAACATAACCGGTATAACCGCCTTCAAATGTCAGACCGTCCAACACTTTCGGACCGTACTGATTGAAAAATCTCAACGAGCGTTCGACCATAGTGCGGATGTTTTCAATCGTGTCGCCATCAGGCTCAATGTCTTCCACGGGGCGGTATGCCATGACGCCAGCTCTGTATGCAGAATCAAATCCAGATAGCTTTACGGCGGCTACAATGGAATCGTCGTCCAATCCATACACATTCGACAACAGCTGCTTGAACAATCTCCGCTGTCGGACAACATGAGCGCCCAGCTTGGGAATCTTAAACGCCTCTTCGGCCGAAGTCCCGGACATGAAGCGCGTGAGATAGTCCACGGCGATGCCAACCAAGCCCGGAGATACGTTTTCCTCTGGATACAGGTCATCAATGCCGCCCCCGTCTAACGATATCTGCTCGAACTCCTTCGGTTTGATATAGCCGCCTCTCGGTTGCTTTATCTTGCTGATACGCTGCGTCACCGAACACATCCATCCGTTCGCAGCAATATCCTGCGGCGTCAGTTCGCCGCTCCTAAGCTTCTCTATTACGTCTTCTTTTGTCAACATAGATTCCACCCCTTATATTCTACCCCTAAGTCAGATAGCTACATATAGTAGCCACATCAAGGGTTTTGAATGGAGCAGATGACGGGAGTCGAAGCCGCCTTTTCCACCGTCCTCCATGCTCTTCTCCGGCGGGGGCAGGGGACCCCGCCCTACTCAGGACTCTCCCTGCTAGCGAAGCGGGCGGCAGGCCACTGGGCGAAGCGGTGGCCTAGTCCGCTTCTCTCTGTCTTTTTTCACGTCATTTTTTACATTCTAATTTTTTTGATTTTTCACGTCATTTTTTACATTGGTAGGTGTTTGCCTGATTCCTACATTTTTGCATGTTTTTGAGCGCGACACGCCGATGGATTTGGTGATTTGAAAATGGCTATTTTTCAACGTTTTCTTGTGTGGGCAATTCCAGTATAGGGTCTCAAATCGTTGGAATTTCAACGTTTTGCGCTTTTCGCTCCTTTTGTGTGGGCAATTCCAGTATATGCTATACTAACAAAAGGGAATTCTATAACTATTTGCGTGTGAGCTATGCTATGAGTGTCCCCGATGGAACGGGTAACCGCTCCGGACGGTGGCACTGAACCGCCACGTGACTATCACGGCGGCTGATAACTAAATAGTGATAGCGAAAGGTTCCTTAAGGAGGAATCATGGCACGCAAAAATGGTGGTTACGCCGATTTTGCACCGATTGCAGTCAACAGCTCTACTCTCGCTTCCCAGCTTCTGGCTGAGGACGTGACGGTTGTTGAGGACTTCGACAAGGCAACGAAGACGTATTCGCCGAAGACCCGTGATGGGCTGACGCAATACGAAATCCAAACCCTTTTCATTCCGCTTGAAGGCGATGAGCGCCACACGGTCGCCATCGTGCCGGTCAAAGTTTGGGCGAAGACCAAGCCTGTAATCAAAATTAACGCGCCTGTCAACTTCGTAAATCTGAAGGTGACGCCGTGGCTTATGGATGATGGCAAAAATGGCCTCAGCTACTCCGCTGACGGATTGAAGCAGGATTGACCATGAAGAAAGACCCTATGGTGTCGCGGACTGTTCTTATGCCGATAGATTTGTACCGGCGTATCGACACCTACGCGAAGACATATGACCTGTCTTAGTCTGCTGCCGTGCGCAAACTGACGGAAGCCCAGCTGCCCGTCGAGGAAAATTTCCCGTTCGAGGGTGTCCCGTTCGATGCCTGAGAAGTGGGAGATTCTGTTCGCGGCGGTGTTGGCGTTGGGATTGTTGGCGACGGGTTTCTTCGTCGGAATTGGGGTCGGTTCTTCCGGTTCCACGGTGTATTCGACTGACCCAGTCCAGTGCCCAACGGATGCCACTTACTGTCAACAAGTCAACACTTGGAGACGGTCGGACGCGGGGTTTGATACCCCAAACGCTCATAATAAAAGGTCAAGCTCCTACATAGAAGCCTGACCTGACTCTACATCATCTCCTAGCGGGGGTGGGGTTGCCGCCCTGCCTCCGCTTTTTTGTTGAAGGAAAATGACAATGGATATTGTATATCTTCTTCTTAAAATATGTGCAATCCTGGGATTGTTCACACTAATGTTCCTGCCGTTAAAGGATGTGACGGCGTGGGACGATGAGGCATGGTACGCACGGTACACGGTGTCGGCCTTGGCTACTACGGCTTGGTTCGCACTGTTCGTGTTCCTGCCTAAGTTTGGTGTCTTCGTGGCTGCGCTCGTGGTCTGGGTGGTGCTGCTGCTCTGCTCGCTCTTCCATCCGTCCCTGCGGAATCTTCTCCCGCTTTGGCGGTGGTTGATGGCGCTCCCTCACAGGATTAAAGGTGACTCACCCGAGTTTATCGTCGAGCGGGTCTTGGGGTTGCGCCCCATCGAGGACGAGACAACAGATTACAAGGGTGTGCGTGATTATGACGCCGCCTATTCCGGCTACGATGACGGCGAGGCCGAGTTGGAATTTGTCTGCCAACTCACGGGTATCACCGATGAGTTTGTAGACAAAACCGCTAAAGCTGGCCTTGGAGCCATGGGCGCGGAAACCTATAAGGTAGACCACCTTGGGCCGGGGCATTGGCTCCTGCACTTCTATACCACGACCCCGAAGAACCCACTCGACGAGTCCAAGACGGTCAAGGCTTCCGATTTGGCCGACTGGAACGGTAAGACCGTGGTCTACGGCCTGACGGAATCGGGCGAGTACGCGAAGCTCTCCTACAACCAGACCTCGGGCATTGTCGTGGGTGGCGTCCCGGGTGCCGGAAAGAGTGCTGGCGCTACGTTGCTGACGTTGCCGTTGCTTGCGTCTCCGAAGGCTTCCGTCGCTATCTTCGATGGTAAGGGCGGTATGGATTGGGCGTGGGCCCCAGCGTGCTGCGAGCTTGTACAATAACGACGTCGATTTGGATTTGGAGACTGCGACCGAGCAACTGGAATCGCTGGCACAAATGGTGCGTGGATGACTTGAAGAGCCATCCGTGGTCGGACGCCGACCCCGATTTCTGGCACAGCGTGGCCAGTGCCCTGCATCCCTTCCATCTCGTGGTCATCGATGAATGCCAGACTTTATTCGATACCACCGGTAGGAGCAAGGAGGATAAGGCCCTTGTAGAGCGCTGCAAGCGTGCCGTCGCAACCATCGTCCGTAAAGGGCGCTCGGCTGGCTGGTGTGTCATGTTGCTGACTCAAAAGCCCACGGCTGACAGCATTCCGACCAATATCCGCGACAACTGTGTCGTGAGGTTTGCCTTGCGAGTGACCACTAGAGAGGCGTCTGAAGCCGTTCTAGGGGCTATTCCCGAGGGTGACCCGACGCCGACCGAGATTCCGAGTACTCGGCGCGGAGGTGCCGTGGTGCAGGGCGAGGACGGCCACACCGTGGCGGTGAGATTCTTCTATCTCCCGGTCACGGAAGCTGCTAAATCGTTGGATAGCTCGACGCTTCAGACTGTATCGGACGGGCTGACTGTCTGACGTTTTTGACCCTACGAGGGGGCGGGAAACCGTCCCCTCTTTTTGTATCTGAACACGTGGGGGTATCGCCTGTGTGAAGGAGAAGAAGAGCCGTGCAGACTCCCGCACAAGTTAGGTGCGCTTGGCGTGCGGCAGCACGCACCGGGAACTTTGGAATTCGCCAGCCAAAGGAGGCCGGAGCACGAAGCCGTAGGAGCCGCCGAACGCGTGTGAGCGGTAGGCGTCGGCGTAGCCCCCCAGCGAAGCCGACGGCGAGAGCGAACGCAAGCGGAAGGCGAAAGCGACGAAGGCGTAGTGCGGAAGGCCGACGACGCTGGGGTTCCGACGCTCCCGGCTCAGTACCGAGAGAGTCAAGTGGGTTCCTGACTGAGCAGGAATCGAGCGGTGGTTAACTGCACTCTCTCCTTTTTTTGAATAACAGAGCGCATATTGTCTTCAAAATTCTGAATCGAATAAATGGGACGGAAGTCCCACGACACAAAGGAGGTGTCAAATGCCAACAATTGCAATACGTGCGCACGGTGTGAGCGCGAGTAAATTCCAACAGATTGTCAATCCGGAGACGGGCGAAATAGTCAAATTGGCGGACTTCCAGCCGCCTGAAAGAACCGCTACAAAAGGGTGGACGGTAAACGTTGCACGTCGGAACGAGCAGAGGCTTCAGCAGGTCGATTTCGATGCCATCGACGGCGTTCCGGCGTTCGTGACGTTGACCATGCCGTCGGGGCAGATGTCCGACGTGTCGGCGTCCATGTTCCACGGGTGGCTCAAAAGGTGGATTCAATATATGAAGCGTCACGGGCTGGTTCACTACTACTGGATTCTAGAGTTCCAAGCTTCCGGCAACCCCATCTCCACTGCTCGTGTGGCTCGACCATAATTGGGACGCGTTGGAGCAGTTCAAGGCTCTCCGCTCGTGGGTCGGGATTTTCGAATAAATCGGGCGTGGGCGCTCGAATCCAAGGGCAAATTTGGGAGGCCATCGATGTCGGCGGCGAGTTGGTCGTGGACGGCGAGAAGGTTCCCGCTCACCCCGAACGAGTACTCATGTACTTGGCGAAGCACGCGGCTCGCGGGGTCGCCCATTATCAACGGCAAATCGAGAACATGCCGGAGGACTGGAAGAATCGTTCCGGCAGGGTCTGGGGCATGACCGTTCGCTTCCCCTGCGGAGCAGGAGGATTTCGAGACGGATTATCCCACATTCTGGACGTTCCGCCGTCTCGTGCGTCGTTGGCGTCTTGCGGAGGCTAGGGCTATTAAAGACCCTGTTCGGCGTCGTGCGGCTATCGTGCAGGCTAGGAGCTGTTTGAAGTGTCCTAGGCCGGATATTTCGCCGTATCGTGGCGTTTCTGCGTGGATTCCGTCGGATGTGGCTTCGGCCTTGCTGGATGCCGCCGTGAACATGGTGGGAGGTGAATGTGAAGAGGACTGAACTTCCGGCACTGATGACCATCGCGGATACGATGGCGTATCTCCAGTGTTCGCGGCAACACGTCTACGATTTGCTGAAGGCTGGACGGATTCGCACCTACAAGGTAGGAAGACGGCGGTATATCGATGCCGATTCTCTCGCTCATCTGTTTTGGTGAAGTAAGGCGTCTCGTTGGGCTTTCAGCTTGGCGAGACGCCTTTCCATGTCTGCGATTTCCTTCTCTAGTTCCTCCACGGTCGGCTCGTGGGGCATGAGAGTGGATTCGATGCCGGTGGCGATTTCGCGCATTCTTTCGGTTCCGCTGGCACGTTGGTATCTCTCTATAGACGTTGCGGCGTCGGCGTGCCGTCCCCAAACCATGGTGTCTTTTAGGCTGGCTCCGGTGGCTACGGCGGCGGTGATGGACGTGGCTCGCAGGGTGTGGAAATGCAGGTCAGGTCTTCCGGCTTTCGCACTAGCTTCGTTGAAGTGGTCTCGCAACCGATTGGGCGTGATGTGTGTACCGTCGGCGCATGTGACGATGAAATCTGTGGGCTGTTTGCCTTCGCACGCTTCGCTGATTAGTTTTCCGAGCTGTGGCGGCACCGGCTGTGTCGTGTTGCTCGTCGCCGTCTTCGTTTCCTTCAGTCCACCGTTCTCGTCGGCGGAATGACAGACCCTGAGAGTCTGCGTTTTTGAATTCCAGTCTTGGACTTGCAGTGACACCACCTCGCCTATGCGTAGGTCAAGTATTGCTCCTAACCACACTGAAATTCGTGTTGTTTTAGGCATGTTCGCATATATGGTTTGCAACTCTTCCGCCGTGGCGGGAGGAATTTGGGCTTGACGGCTCTTGGGTACTGCCGGTGCCTTCATCGTGACGGGCGATTTGGCTACTGCTCCCTCGGCTACTGCCTTGGCGTAGACGGATTTCAGAAGTTGGAACGTCTTCTTCCTTGGCGTCGCTGCCCCCAAAGTTTTCTAAATCGGCTAGCCAACGATTGATGTCTTCCGTCGTAATGCCGGTGAGGGGGTACTTCCGAAAAAAATGCGTGGGACAGATGCGCGAGGTATTCCCGATGCTTTCGTTTGCTTCCGGCGGCTAATTCGCGTCCGTCGGAAGAGAAGTTAAGCCACGTTGGCGCGAATTCTTCCATCACGTAGTCGCAGAATAGCGTTCTACGCCTTTTTAAGGCCTCTTCCTGTCGTTTGCGCTCGGTTGGACTACTCCACTGTTTAATACCGGCTTTGTCGGCTTCCACACGGCCTTTTTTCTCCATGCAGCCATGCTTCGGCTGATAGGCGGTCTTTGAACGTCCGCGTGATGACATCGCCGCGATACGTGTACTTCGCTCTGAAAGTTCCCCTGTCAGAGCGATATACAACGCTTCCAAACTTTGTGCGCATGAGTCCAGTATGACGTGATGGGTGCCCGATTCGGGTACCTCCGTGGGTACCCATTTCGTGTACATTCGTGTACGTTTCCGTACATTCTTTGTTTGAGCCGTAGGGCTTGAAATCGTTGGTATTCCGCCGTTTTTTGCATGAAAAAAGGGTTTCCGAAAATTCACCGGAAACCCTATCTGTGGAGCTAAGGGGATTCGAACCCCTGACCCTCTCCATGCCATGGAGATGCGCTACCAGCTGCGCCATAGCCCCGAAAACCGACCACCCGTAGCGGCCGTGGGTGATGTAGGAATCGAACCTACGACCCCTTCCGTGTGAAGGAAGTGCGCTAGCCGCTGCGCCAATCACCCAGTGCACACCGAAGTGAACTTCGGCATCCGTGGGCGATACAAGATTCGAACTTGTGACCCCTTCCGTGTCAGGGAAGTGCGCTACCTCTGCGCCAACCGCCCGGGTCTGCGTGCCGACCGGCCGAATCGCTTCAGCCAGCCGAATCTGCGAGCGGACAACGGGACTCGGACCCGCGGTCTCAACCTTGGCAAGGTTGCGCTTTACCAACTAAGCTATGTCCGCAATGTCACCTTGACAGGCAACAGGGGAATACATTACCCGACCGCCTGTACAAACGGGACAAAAATCGCGACACGCCTGAAATTCCGCGGAATCGGTCACCGCTCTTTGTTGCTGATGAGCAGCCCCCCCCCGAAAAAAAAATGGCATTCATGAACAGCAGGTTGCACACACCGAACGCCACGGTGTTGGCCCGCGTGCCCTTGTAGATGCCCCAACTCATCACCGTCATCGGGCTCATCCATGCCAGCGGGAGCAACGTCCATCCCAACGCGACCATCGAGATGATGTTGAGGATGAATGCAGCGAGACGCAGGTTGCGGTCGCCATTCGTCATCGGGTACGCGCCCGGCGAATACGGTTGCCGTCCGGCGTCACCTGCTGCGCCGGCGCGAAATCACCGGTCCATTCCTCGCCATCCCACCAACGCATCAGCGAGGGATCGCCCGATGGGTCCGGATACCAGCCCGGCGGCATGTTCATGATTGCTCCCGTCCGGCTCGGGCCGCTTCGCTCCGGCTCATGCCGCTCGCCTGTATCTCGCCCGCGCCTCGCCTATTCCGCCCGTCACCTTCATCGGCCACGAATCACCGCGCCGCGCCACCGAAGGCGCGATACTGGCAAACCTGCCCCCATCGTACAGCCCCGGCCACGCGCGACGCACATAATGCGACATCATCGCGCCGCATGCTCGGTGTCCCTCCCCGACCCCTCCGCCCCCCCCCGGAATGCCGCCTGTCGCGCGGTTTTGTACCACGCTGAGAGTATTCAAGAGAGTATGACAGTAAATTCCTCGACCATGGTCAAAGAGTTCACCAATCCGCTGAAGGAACCGATCGACGACGATATCAACCTGTTTGATTTCCTTGACCGCCGCGCCCAGCGCGACCCGGACGGCTCGACCGTCGAATACAAGGCGGACGGCGGCTGGAAGTCGTTCTCCGCGACGCAGTTCCGCGACCTGGTGATCGCCCTGGGCAAGGGTCTGATCGGCTTGGGTGTGAAGAAGGGCGACGCCGTGTCAATCGTGTCGCGTACGCGCTGGGAATGGACCGCGCTCGACATGGCCATCATGGCGGTCGGGGCGCTCACCGTCCCGGTCTACGAGACGAATTCCGACGCTCAGGTGAGCTGGATCTTCAACGATTCGCAGGCCACGATCGCGTTCGCCGAGGACGACGGGCAGCGCGACAAGATCGAATCCATCCACGATGAGGTGCAGTCGCTGCGCAAGGTGTTCGTGATCGAGGCCGGCGCGCTCGAAGCCTTGCAGGCGTATGGCAAGGAAGTGAGCGACGAGGAGTTCTGGGCGCGCAAGAACGACGCCCACGGCGACGACCTCGCGACGATCGTCTACACGTCCGGCTCCACCGGCACCCCCAAGGGCGTGGAGCTGTCGCACCGCAATCTGGCGTTCCTGTGCCTGTCGGCCATGCAGTACATGCCCCGCGCCTGCGCGTGGCCCGACCGCCGTCTGCTGCTGTTCCTGCCGCTGAGCCACGTGTTCGCGCGGTTCATGGAGCTGCTGAGCTTCTGCGGCACGCTGACGTTGGGACTGAGTTCCGACATGAAGACGATCGTCAAGGATTTCGAGTCGTTCGGCCCGACGCTGCTGCTGGCGGTGCCTCGCGTGTTCGAGAAGGTGTATAACGCAGCGTCGCAGCGCGCCGGCAAGGGCATCGCCGGCAAGATGTTCCTGCGTGCGGCGGACGTGGCGCGGGATTGGTCGAAGGCCGAGCAGGCCGGTGAGAAACTGCCGTGGCGGGGGCGCCTCGCCCACGGGTTCTACGAGTTGGTGGTGTACAAGAAGATCCGCACGATTTTCGGCCCGAACGCCGACTTCGCCATCACCGGCGGCGCCCCGATGGATGCCAACCTTTCGCACTTCTTCAACGGCATCGGCATGCCGCTGCTTGAGGGCTACGGCATGACGGAGACCTGCGGGCCGGTGTGCGTGAGTCTGCCGGAGAACAATCGGATCGGCACGATCGGCATGCCGATGAGCGGCGTCACCGCGGGTATCGCGGACGACGGCGAACTGTGCGTACGCGGCCATCTGGTCTGCCGCGGATACCACAACCATCCCGATGTGACCGCCGAGCAGATCGTCGACGGCTGGCTGCACACCGGCGATCTGGGCGACATTGACGAGGACGGCTTCATTTCGATCACCGGCCGCAAGAAGGATCTGATCATCACCGCCGGCGGCAAGAACGTCTCCCCCGGCCTGTTGGAGGCCGCCGTGATGACATCGCCGGTTGTGAACCAGTGCCTGGTCATCGGCGACCGGAAGCCGTTCGTGGCCGCGCTGGTCACGTTGGATCTCGCCGATGCGAACGCGTGGCTGAAATCGCAGGGCGCTCAGGAGGAGTCCGACCTGGCGTCGCTGACCCGCAATCCGATCGTGCACACCGAAGTCGAGCGTGCGGTGAATCAGGCCAATGAGGGCGTGTCTCGCGCCGAGTCGATCCGCAAGTTCGAGATTCTGCCCGACGAGTTCACACAAGACAACGGCATGCTGACGGCCAGCCTGAAGACCCGCCGCGCGCAGATCGTCGCGCACTACCGAGAACTGATCGACACTGTGATCTACGTGCCGAAGAAGAAGTAGGCTCACCCGGCCTGCAGTCGCCACGTTGTTTCCTGCTTGTTTGTTCCAGTGTTCGCGCATGCGGTTGCTGTTGGCTGCTCCCGCTTTGCGGTTGCAGCTCGCGTGTTCGGGTCCGTTGTATCTGTCGCGCCGGTCGTTATGTCCGAGGTCCCATGCTTGGCCGCGGATGACGGGCAGGTGGCAGCGGGTGTATGAGCATCTGCGTAGTGCCATTTGTTGTTCGCCTAGTCCTGCGGTCGTTAAGATTCACTGCGTGTCGCGTGTTCTCGGGTTGCATATCTCTCGGCGTCAAGCAGGTCGCCGAACGCCTCGGCATAACCAGCGGCGGCCTGCTCAACCTCAAGCTCCCCGAACCCGACGCCATGATAGGCCGCACGCGCGGCTGGCTCCCGGAGACGATAGACGGATGGAACGCGAAGCGTCCCGGGTCGGGGCGTCGGCGGAGGCAGACCCCCGGGAAAAAATCAAGTGACTGGCATACGCGGTTGGCTTCGAACCAACGACCTGCGGTCTTGGAGACCGCCGCTCTACGTCTGGTGCGAATCAAGCGGTATATGCGGCGTTCGGCACGCCGCGTCAATCAGCCGACGGCACGCCTGCCGCGGCAACCGAAATCGTCTGTACATCAACACTAACAACCGTTCGCGCGGTTCGCTAGAGGTCGTGACGGATTTTTCGCCTTTCGCGCTCTTCCCGGGCATGCCGGCCGCGCTTGGGCCGTGCAGACGGCTTGGAATCCAGTCGGCACAGGGTATCCGCAGGGGAAGCTGCGATGCGTTTGCGCCGGCTGCTTTCACGCATCGGCATGACTCATTTCGCTCGCAACGCGCCGGCCGGGTACGGCGCGGATGCCGAATCACCGGCATCGCCGCGGCATCCGCAGGCGCGTTGACGCTGGCCACGTCGGCGTTCATGTTCCGATTCGTCCTTGACACGCAGGCGCCGCTTTCGATGATGAAACTGGTCAGGGCCGGTAAGGTTCCCCGGCGCCCAAACTGGAGGGCGTGCGCCGTGATGCAGCCGAGGAGGCAAGGGGCCGCATCGGTCGACGGTCGACCGATTCATCAGCGATGCGCTGGCCGGATGAGCCGTAAAGCCCGACCGGCTGGGCCATTTACGGGCTGTGGAGGGCGAACAGAACGCGAAAATACGGGTTGAAAAGCCGAAATCCGCAATTCCCCGTGTGAA
>ENA-OQCV01000073-OQCV01000073.1-human-gut-metagenome-genome-assembly--contig:-NODE-73-length-27847-cov-4.296140_pt1 | contig 27847 bp, 28 predicted proteins | sample MGYA00242766_ERZ504592 | MGnify/ENA primary metagenome ERZ504592 (study PRJEB26092, sample SAMD00036315) | human gut metagenome | host: Homo sapiens | study: EMG produced TPA metagenomics assembly of...
CAGGTGGCTCAGGATGAGGGTACACAAAGTGTGAAAGAACCGCCGGAGGTGATAGCAGAATATGAAAGTGGTTCTTTTGCGAATGTTTGTAAACTAAAAAATCTTCTCTTAACTCAAGGTATGTTGAGCAAATTACAGGAATATCTATTAATGGAACAGAGTGGAATGAAGTAACTTATTCGTGGGATCTTACAGGAACAACATATATTAAAAAATGACTCAGACGGTTATGTTGGACTATCTCCAGATAAACTTGAAGTGGGTAATGAGATTGTAATCACCAGTACCGGATACAAGGATCTTACTTTAAAGGTAACAGGAACCGGAAATCACTGGAACGTTGAAAATGTAACTTCACAGTCTGAACCTGAACAGACCAAAGATGCGCCAACATTTGCGGGAGATCAAGTGGAAATTTCAGGTACAGACTACAAGATCATTAAACCAGCTGATGAAAATAATGTTTCTGATTATATCAGTAAAATCAAAGAAATATCTGTAGATGGGACAGTATGGGATAAAACAGATTATGCAATAGCATTATATGGCAGAAAAGCATATTGTCCAGACAGCAGTAATAATCGTGTTGTATTTGATTCAACTGTACTTCATACTGGAAATGTCATTACAATAAAAAGTGATGGATATAAAGAACTTTATCTTAAGGTAACTGCAGAAGGAAATGATTTCAAAGTTGTTACAGCTGATTCCGGTAAAACTAATATTAACGGTGCATCTAACGGAGTGAACACTCTTCATGTCAGATTAAAAGGATACTTCGAAAGCGCTGTTACAGGGCAGCAGAAATACGATGCAGTTTCAGGGGCATCCACTTCTGTTTCATCCAACAAAAACAGTAATGTAGTTGTGGAAGCAGCTGATCTTCCGGATGGGCAGGAACCTGTTGAAGCTGACTGGAAGGAGTTAAAAGAAACAGGTGTAAAAATTGACACAAAGAATACAAAGGTAAACATTGACAGTGAAAGTGGGATGGCAGGGATGTATTCCACATATGACAGTTCTCTGTCTCTCAGCGGAACTCCTGCTAAAATCGGTACATATCCTGTCAATGTTACAGTAACTGATGAATCAGGGCGTACAGTAACAAGTAATGAGCTTACTTTCAAGGTTTACAGTACTAAGGAAAAACTGGCAGATCATCTGAAGCTTGAAAATGCAACCAAGACTGCAGATGGAAAATACATGTATGATATGGATCCATGGGTAATTCCTGATTTTAATGATACAGATGATATTGTAACAGTCCCGGCAGAGATTAAAGCCTGGTATGGCTCTCACACCAGCGGTACATATGGAGAACTGGGATATGCTGTTTCAGAGGGAGAAGCTACAACCCAGACATTGATCATACCGGCTGGATGTGATCTTACAATGGTCAATATGAAGGTTCTCAGCAGTGTGAAGATAAAAGTAGAAAATGGCGGAACATTGAATCTGAGAGATTCTTCCATATATGGACAGATTGAAGTAGAAAATGGTGGAACAATATCTGTCAATCACGATGATTATAGCGGAAAATTCCTGACAGGTACTTCCATTAATGGACAGCTGATTCTGAATGATGGAGCGACCATAAGGAATTCCATGATCTACTCCAACACTAATTTCCTTCCCAATGGAACACAGGCACGTCACAATACATCACCTGTTGTTGTGATAAGCGGAAATGTAAAGGTAGAAGGAAAAGTATATATCAAAGGTGATGAAGCTGCCACAGGAACAGATCCTGCCACAGGAAAAAGCTACAGCGGACAGCCAGCCTTGAAAGTCAGCAGCGGAACACTTACTATTGGCGAGGGCAGCCAGCTTGCAGCATACGGCGGAGGAAACATAGCAACTACTTCAGTTGGCGGTGCAGCGGTGATTCTTGACAACGGAACGATTTCCGGAGCAGGAACGTTGATTGCTGTTGCAGGACGAGGAGATGGTGATAACGGTGGCAATGCAGTTGAGGGCACCGGAAATGTAGAAACAGCAAAAGCATATCTGGAGGGAGGTTCTGCTTATTCATTTATGAACAAAAATGCGGAGCCAGGTAAAGCGTATACTGAATCTGTCACTATATCTCCTTCTACAAAAGGAACAGCAGTAAATGGTAAAAAAATAACTTCCAACAGTGAATCTGCTCCGGATACATATTGGAGTGACATTACAAAAACACCAGATGATAAAATTCAGAACTGTACTATATCAGATACCACAATCATACAGACCGTAAATCCATCACCATCGGTAAATCCATCACCGTCGGTAAATCCGTCACCATCAGTGAATCCAACAGTAACGCCGGTACCAACTGTTACTCCGATACCGGATGCTTACCCGGAGGGAACTGAGGAAGATAGAAATGGAAACCTTGTTACACCGGAAGGAATCGTGATCAGTTCAGATGGAACTGTAACACTTCCGGATGGCACGAAGCTGACACCTGATGCAGATGGTAAAAATGCCAACTGTAAATAAAGATGAAACTGTAACAGATACAAAAGGAAATACCTACAGTACAGACGGAAGTATCACAGATTCAGACGGAAATTATACCAGACCTGCAAAAGCAGTTATAAAGAATGTATCTGTTTCCAAAAAATCTCCGTAAAAATTGGTGCTGAATGAAGAGTGTAAGGGTGCTCTGAAATATGATTATGTGATCGGCACCTCTGAGGATATGCTCAAAACAGGACAGTATACAAAGGTCCTGAAAAATCAGGAAGAACTGAAGTCTGCATTTGCATATATGGATAAGGGAATCTGGCATGTAGCATGCCACGCATGGCTTAAGGGTGAAGATGGCAAAAAAGTATTTGGACAGTGGTCTGAGATCCATAAAGTAGATGTGAGTGCCATTACGCCACAGGCACCTGTGATCAGTAAGGTAATTGTTAAAGGCTCCACAGTGACAGTAAAATATACGAAGAGCAAAAACGCTCAGGGCTATGATGTAGTTCTCAGTGATACCCTTACCAAAACTAACGGACAGAAACGCCCTGCTGTTTCCGGAGAAAATTATTATGTAAAAAAGATAAAAGGAAATACAGTAACTGTTACATTTAAGAATGTTAAATCAGGCACTTATTATATTGGTTTACATGCATGGAACCGTACTTCTGAGGATAATTCAAAAACATTCAGCGAATGGTCAAATGTCAGAAAAGTTAAAATGAAATAAAAAATTGTGAATAATGGTTGAATAAATCAGAGGGGATACCGGCAATGCACATTATACATTGCAGTATCCCCTCTGATTTGTCAGGAATGTTGCAGAGATTTCGCTTTTAAGGAAAAAAGATACCAGTTTTACTAACAGTTTATGTGGAAAACCGGAAAGAACCCTACGGAATAAAAAGTGTGTATTGGAACCGTTACTGTTCAGGGGTTAGCTGGACAGTAACTTTCCATGTTTATAGATTCGATTTTATCATAGGCGGTATGAAAGATGGTATGTTGGAAATGGCGAATGGGCATTTTTTCCGCGGGATTAGAAAAATAAACAGCAGGTCCTCACCCACTGCTTATTGCTTTTCGTAACCTCCACAGGGGAGTTACTTGATTCGGTTAAAATATATGTAAATTTTCCACCAAAATATTATTGACGTAAGAACAACCACATGGTATTTTATTTTTTGGAGCTTGAATGAAAAAATGTAAATTTCTACATTCTAATATACCTACTCTTGCAAGGTAGAATTTAAAAATACATTTAACCCTCCCTATAAAAAGCTGTATCCAGCATTATAAAAAAGGAAAATATGTTCGATATTTTATTGCGAAATTTTTGATATCATGGTATACTATATGTATGAAAGAAAATTCTTATACATTACCGCACTTGTGTGTGTAATATTAATTACCATATGGTATGGTCAGTGAAATACCGGCGGAAGATATTAAATGCGGAGGTCGAGGCATATCTGCAGGAACTGGTGCAGGAGGTCGCAGAAGATAAGGGCTTTACGGTCCATCTGTTTGAATGTGGGGAAGGAGACCATGTACACTGTTTTGTGTCAGCCCCTCCGAAATTATCCATAACTGCGATCGTGAAATACCTGAAGGGGATCTCCGGCAGGAAACTTTTCGAACGTTTTCCGGAAATAAGAAACCAGCTTTGGAAAGGGGAGCTGTGGAACCATTCCTATTATGTGGAAACGGTCGGATCTGTATCGGAAGAAAACATCCGCAGGTACATCGAACATCAGAGCAAAGCTTACTGATATGATGGAGGAGAGGAAATGCTTCTGTCAAAGAAAACATCCATAAAGGTCAGCCGGGAATATGCGAACCTCATCGGGCATATGTGCTATGCAGCATCCAAGCTCTGGAATGTCTGTAATTACGAGCGTCAGCATTACAAAGAAACAGGGATGGAGCAGTATCAGGACTGGTATTATCAGAAAAAAGCCCATAAAGAGGAGCTGTGGTATAAACAGCTCCCGTCCCAGACTGCCCAGGAAGTCTGCAGGCTGCTGGACAAGGCATGGAAGTCTTTTTATGCCCTGAAAAGATCCGGGGGGATCGAGACTCCCAGACCGCCGCGGTTTAAGCAGGAAAGTATCCCCATTACCTATATGCAGATGGGGATCGTGCATGAGCGGGATACGGACAGAGTCCGCCTGTCCCTTCCAAAGACATTAAAAAAATATATGGAAGAAACATATCAGATCCATGAAAACTTTCTTTACCTTGAAAATAAGATTTTCAGGGGCATGGATCAGATCAAACAGCTGCGGATCTATCCGCCGGAGAAGGGAAGCTGTAAAATTATTGTTGTTTATGAGGTTCCTGACCAGGAAGAACTTCCACAGAACGGACATGAACTGTCTATTGATCTGGGGCTTCACAACCTTATGACGTGTTATGATTCTGGAAATGGAAAGACGTTTATCCTGGGCAGGAAGTACCTTGCACTGGAAAGATATTTCCATAAAGAGATCGCAAGGGTGCAGGCCCAGTGGTATGGGCAGCAGTCCGGAAAGGGAGTAAAACATCCGGTCACATCAAAACATATCAGGAAGTTATATAAGAGAAAACAAGACTCAGTAACGGACTATCTGCACAAGGTCACAAGGTATCTTGCAGAATACTGCCGGGAACGAGGAATCACCTGTGTCGTTACAGGGGATATCCGGAACATCCGGAGAGAAAAAGACCTGGGACACAGGACAAACCAGAAGTTTCACAGCCTGCCGTATAACAGGATCTATATCATGCTGGAATATAAGTTGAAAAGATATGGGATCCGTTTTATAAAACAGGAAGAAAGTTATACCAGCCAGTGCAGTCCTCTGTCACCGGAAGTAGGGAAAAGATATGCGGAACCGTCCAACCGGAAAGAGAGAGGATCATATAGGGATGGAAACAGAGTCTATAATGCAGATGCGGTAGGCGCATATAATATCCTGAGAAAATATCACTCCGTATCCGAAATAAAAAGAGAATTGTCCGTAACCGGACTGAAAACACCGGAAATAATAAAAGTAGCTGTATAGCTCTAAAGAGCAAACAGTAGTGGTGCCATGGATGCACCCTGAAAAAAGGCGGGATACCGCCTTAATTCAGATGCTCTGGTAACTCAGTTACCGAGTAATTCACTCTCTTGACATTATCATAAGCAACACCCCTGAGCTAAATGTAACTCTGGCATGTTCGCTGATTATCTCATTGCTTACAGTAAGTCCACTGTCTGCTGCTGTCAGACAATAGTTACTCAGGGGATATTTAAATCCTTCCAGAGTCAGATCTGTCACATTTCCTCCAAATGGCAAAAAATGACACATATTTTCCAAACTGTTCTGACTTTTTCAGAACTGTTCCGTCTGAAATAAGTTTCATATAATTATACTGATCCACAAGTGTTACTTCTGCCCCCTGGTTTTGTGCCAGGGTAAGGAGTCCGAAATTCGCCATCAGATGGTCTACTCTGTTTCCTGTCACACCAAAGATCACTATCTTTTTTCGCACCGGTCCTGATCGCATAATTCATGGCAGACTGTGTATCTGAGTCATCTTTTTCCGGTCTCAGGCGGATAACTTTTATTTCTTTTTTTCATTTCCAAAGCCTTTTTGCAATTTCCACTCAGTCATTCCACCATAGGGAATTTCACTGTCCATACTTCTTTCTTCCTGAATTTCCAGAAATTTTTTTCCATCTTCAGACAGACTGTCAAAATCTCCAATAACTGCATCCGGCAAAAGCTGATGCTCCAGAAAGAATTCCAGTCCTTTATCAGCTGCGATCAGACAGGCTTCATTCTTTTTTAAAAATCGAGGGCAAAATCACTGTGGATATTGCCCCCGCTTACAATTATCGTATCTATCATGCTCTTCCTCAGTCAATCCTTCTTATGATCTCATCCATTCGTTCTCTGGCATGTTTTACATTTTTTGCCAGATCATCGTTGAAAACATAAGAACCTGCTACCAGCAGATTCGCACCTGCTGTGAGCACTGTCTCCATTGTCTCATCATTGATGCCACCATCAACCTGAACATCTACATCCAGATCCTCGGCCTCGATCAGTTCACGTACTTCCCTGATCTTTTCCGTACATTCTTCCATATACTTCTGACCGCCAAATCCCGGCTGTACAGTCATGATCAGAACCATATCCACATCGCTGAGCATATGACTTATATCGTTTACAGGTGTAGCCGGTTTGATGGAAACTCCCACCTTCACACCTGCTTCCCTGATCTGTTCAATAGTTCTCTCAAGATCTTCACATGCCTCCGCATGTACTGTAATGGAATCTGCCCCACATTCCACAAAATCTCTGATATATCTCTCAGGCTCTGTAACCATGAGATGTACATCAAAAAATCAACTTTGATTCCTTTCGGATAGACTTTATCACCGGCATTCCAAAAGAAATACTCGGTACAAAATCACCATCCATAACATCAATATGAAGCCATTCAATCCCCTCTTTTTCCAGGGTTTTGATCTGTTCGCCCAAACGGTTAAAATCTGCCGATAAAATAGAAGGGCATAACTGATACATAATTAGAATCTCCTTTTCTCTTTTAATTCATTATAAAGTCCCAGATAATCTTCATAGCGAAGCTGGCTGATCTCATGCTCAGCCAATGCTGCTTTCACGCCACAGTCCGGTTCATGGATATGTCTGCATCCCTGAAATCTGCACTGTTCTTCATATCTGCGAAACTCCGGAAAATACGCCTTAAGTTCCTGTTCTTCTATATCTGTCAGATATAAAGAAGAAAATCCCGGTGTATCCATCAGATAAGTATCATGTCCCACCGGTATCACCTGAGAATGACGCGTGGTATGCTTTCCACGTTTCAGCTTCTTACTTATCTCCCCGGTTTCCATCTGTACATTTTCCTGCAGTGCATTGGTGATTGAAGATTTTCCCACACCGGAAGGTCCTGCAACTACAGTTGCTTTTTCCTTTCAGGATCTCACGTATTTCATCCAGACCCCTCTCCATTAAAAGTGCTGGAAAAAATCACATCATATCCACAACTCTTATAGGTTTCATATAAAAGCTCCAGTTCTTCCTGTTTTGCAAGATCTTTCTTGTTAAAACATATGACTGCCGGAACATTCTCTTTCTCCATCATGATCAGAAAACGGTCAAGCAGCATAAAATTAGGTTTAGGATTCTCCATCGCAAAAATCACAAAAGCCTGATCCACATTGGCAACGGCCGGACGGATCAATGAATTTTTTCTGGGAAGGATGGCAGTCACACTGCCTTCCTTCTCCTGTTCATCCAAAACCTCTATCTCCACATTATCCCCTACAAGAGGTTTCTGTTTATCTTTTCTGAATATTCCCTTTGCTTTGCATTCATAAATCTCATCATTTTCTGCATAGATGTAATAAAATCCTGCAATTCCTTTTATTATCTTTCCCTGCATGGATCATTCAGCCTTAGCAAATGTAATAGAATAATTTCCGAGTTCCTGATAAGTTCCACTGATCTGTTCAGACAGATACAAAGTACCCTCGCTGATACCAGGTGCACCTGTGATATCCAGATCATACGGGAACTGGATTACCTGATCTTCCAGAACAACTGAAGCTGTCGGTGTTCCGTTTACATTCTGGATCAGTTCCAGACGAACCGGACCTCCGGAATATCCTGACGGAGTATTCAGGGTCTGTGTACATTTCCATACTTCCCCGGCTGCTGCCGCCGCACTGTTATCTGCTGTCTGTGCCGGAGCATCAGATGATGCAGCAGTATCTGCGCTGTCACTCTGAGCCGAAGGTTCCTGATCTCCGGTACTTACTGTGATCACAACATTTACATTATCCGGATCTTCCCAGTTTCCGGCTTCCGGTTCCTGTGAAATTACTTCTCCTTCTGCCACCTCTGTACTCTTTTCCTCTTTTACTTCCACATTGAGGAACTTACCAAAAGTAGTAACTGCATCATTCTTTGTCATCCCGACAACACTTGGAACCTCCACACTGTCTCCATAGTCCACGCCTCGACTGACAAGCAGTGTTATGCTGTCCCCTGCTGAAACAGAGTTTCCGGCTGCCGGAGTTGTGGAGACTGCATATCCCGGATCTGTAACCGGAGTACCATCATCATTTAATTCACTGTATTCTTTCTGTATCTCAACAGTTAATCCCATATCTTCCAGAGTCTGCTGTGCGTCTACTCCGGTCTGTCCATCCACATCCGGAATTGTGATCTTCTGCGCACCCTTGCTGATATAATACTTAATGGTCGTATACTGCTCTACTTTACTTCCCTTTGGAATATCCTGTGAAGAAATGGTTCCTTTTGCCTGATTTGAAGCCTCCTCGCCCATAGGCTGAATACCCAGTTTCATATCCTTTGTGATATTCTTTGCTTCATCCTCTGTTTTTCCTACCAGATTCGGCACAGTTATCATTCCGTCATCATCTGATTCCGATATATCCTGGGCCTCAGGTTTTTTTGTCTGTATCATTGTTACTTCCAATAAGTCCGGACGCCTTTCCTGCGACCAGAATGATTGCTATCAGAATCACAACACCCATCAGAAGCATTACAATAGTCAGCCCATGTCCGCCTCCTTTTTTCTTTTTCTCAGGCTTATCTGATTTCTTCCTGTGCTTTTTCACTTCCGGCTCATCATCATAATCTGTTTCATTGATTTCTTCTTCCAGAGCCTCAGGTTCTGACTTTGCGATCTGCTTCGGCATATGTTTGATCTCGCCAAGCTCCTTATCTGAGATCACAACTGTTTTTGCTTCGTTATCCACAGACGTCAGCGTTACGAAATCTCCCTGTGGATCGATCAGAGAATGCTTCAGATCTGCGATCACATCCTCCATGTTCTGATAACGGCGATCCACGCTTTTCTGTGTACATTTCAGAATGATCTGCTCCAGACTGTGGGGAAGCTCCGGTGTATAAATACTTGGAGGAACAATCTCTTCCTGAAGATGTTTGATAGCAATAGCTACTGTGGTATCTCCGTCAAAAGGAACCTTCCCTGTAACCATTTCATACATTGTGATACCCAGTGAATAAATATCACTCTTCTCATCACTGTATCCGCCTCTGACCTGTTCCGGTGAACTGTAATGAACAGATCCCATTACATTTGAGCTTATGGTATTGGAAGAAGCGGCTCTTGCAATACCAAAATCTGTTACTTTTACCTTTCCATCCATGGAAATGATAATATTCTGCGGTTTTACATCACGATGTACAATCCCATGGCTGTGTGCAGCTTCCAGTCCCATGGAGACCTGGATTGCAATACTGGTTGCTTCTTTTACAGAAAGCTTTCCCTTTTTGGAAATGTACTCCTTGAGAGTAATTCCCTCAATAAGCTCCATAACAATGTAATAAACTCCGTTATCGTCACCAACATCAAATACATTCACTATATTCGGATGTGTCAGGACTGCTGCAGCCTGAGCCTCACTTTTAAACTTGCGGATAAACGTCGTATCCTCTCTGAATTCCGGCTTAAGAACTTTTACAGCAACAAACCGATTCAGCTTATGGTCTTTTGCCTTGTATACGTCCGCCATTCCGCCGGTACCAATTTTTCCTAATATCTCATAGCGTTCTGCTATGATCATTCCCGTTTTTAACATGCTTTCACCTCGTCTGTGAATGGTTCTACCAATACAATTGCAATATTATCCTTGCCGCCATTGCGGTTTGCTTCTCTTATAAGTATCCTTCCTTTTTCATCCAGATCTGTAGATGTGTCAGAAATGATTTCCCTCAGCTGGCTGTCCTCAACCATGTTGCTGAGCCCGTCCGAACACATCAAAACTACATCTCCGGGTTCCAGTTTCAGATCAAAGAAATCAATATCCACTGTTTTCTCTGCTCCAAGTGCTCTTGTAATGATATTTTTCTTAGGATGCTTCCTTGCCTGTTCAGGGTCAAGTTCTCCCATTCTTACCATCTCCTGCACCAGTGAGTGATCCCTTGTTATCTGCTGAATCTTCTCTCCGATCACATAAAGTCTGCTGTCACCTACATTTGCCACATAAGCGTAATGTCCTACGATAGTAGCTGCCACCATCGTTGTTCCCATTCCTCTGAGTTTCTCATCCTGCTGTGCCTGGGTAAGAATCTCGGTATTTACACATTCAATGGCATGACGGATTACCTTTACCGGATTAAAATCCGCATCCTGCCGGATTTCCTCCACCATAGATGTAACCGCATGAGAGGATGCATAATCACCTGCATTATGACCACCCATACCATCTGCAACAACAAACAGATTCGGAAGATTTCCAACCGGGTCAGCAGTTGCGAACACATAATCCTGGTTCATCTTCCGCTTTTGCCCGACATCAGTAGCTGAATATATCCTCATGTCACTTCTCGCTTTCTGTTTTTTCCATATAACTTTTTCTTAACTGTCCACAGGCACCATCAATATCACTGCCCATTTCTCTTCTAATAGTAACATTTATTCCACATTTTTCAAGTTTTATTTTGAAATTCTCCACAGCCTGTCTTGTTGAACGCACAAAGGAACGTTCCTTAATAGGGTTTACCGGAATCAGATTTACATGGCAGTTCATATCTCTGATTCTGCCGGAAAGTTCCCTTGCATCCTCATCGCTGTCATTAACTCCGGCTACCAGACTGTATTCAAATGTGATCCTGCGCCCGGTTTCTTTAAAATAATAACGGCAGGCTTCCAGAACCTCATCCATGCTGTATTTGTTTGCGATCGGCATCAGTTCCCGTCGCTTCACATCATTAGGTGCGTGAAGGGAAAGTGCAAGTGTCATCTGAAGCTTTTCTTTTGCAAGGTCATAAATCTTCGGAACCAGCCCACAGGTAGATACAGTCAGGTTTCTCTGACTGATATGAAGTCCTCCGTCTTCTGTCAGGATATGTATAAACCTGAGAAGATTTTCATAATTATCAAGAGGTTCCCCCGTTCCCATGACCACAACATTGGAAACTCTTTCTCCTGTCAGAGCCTGTATCCTGTATATCTGATCCAGCATTTCTGACGGGAGAAGACATCTGGTCAGTCCTCCTATGGTAGATGCACAGAATCTGCATCCCATGCGGCATCCCACCTGAGAAGAAATACAGACAGAATTTCCATGTTTATACCGCATGAGAACACTCTCTATCACATTTCCATCACTGAGACGGAACAGATACTTCTGTGTACCGTCAATCCGGGATGTCTGTACATCTACCATCTTCAGTGCTGTGACAGGATATTCTTTCAGTTTTTCCCTCAGGCTTTTGGAAAGATTGGTCATCTCATCATAAGAAGTAACAAGGTGTTCATGCAGCCAGCTGTAAATCTGCTTAGCACGAAAAGGCTTATCTCCCAGAGTGGTCATCAGTTTCTTTAATTCGTCGATCGTCATTGACTTAATGTCTGTCATTACTTATTTTCTCCTGAATTTTGCAATAAAGAAGCCATCTGTTTTGTGTACTCCCGGCAGAAGCTGAAGATAACCCAGAGCTGTTGTCTCAGAATGCAGTTCTTCCGGAAGATACGGATCAATACTCTCCAGTTTGAATGGATGATTATTCATAAACCACAACATGTTCTCTTCATTCTCTTCCTTTGCGATAGTACAGGTACTAAATACCAGCACTCCGCCCGGTTTCACATATTCTGCCGCATTGTCAAGGATTGTTCTCTGAAGGATTACAATCTCTTCCTGCTTCTGTGCAGTCACCCTGTATTTGATCTCCGGCTTCTTTCCAATTACTCCATATCCGGAACATGGGACATCTGCCAGAACGACATCTGCCTTGAGTTCTGAATCTACATCAAATACCGTAGCATCCATCACATGAGCCTGCACATTAATGCAGTCTGTTCTGTGAATATTCTCTTCGATCATATCCACTTTGTACTGGCTGATATCGCGTGCATCTACTGTTCCGTAATCTCCCATTTTATCTGCAATATGGAGACTCTTTCCACCAGGTGCTGCGCACATATCTATCACATAATCCCCTTTTTGCGGATCTGCAATTTCTGCCACCAGCATGGAGCTTACATCCTGCACCTGGATTTTCCCCTGTATAAATGCATCCAGTGCAAGAATATGGTTATAATTTGAAATTTCATATGCATAGGGAAGATAAGGTGCAGGTTTCACTTCCACTCCCTGATCGACCAAGCTCTCATAAATCTCTTTCTGTGGATATTTATGAGTTCTGCAGCGTACTGTGATCGGTTTCTCAGTGAGAAAATCTGTAAGGATCTTTTCTGTTTTTTTCTTCCCCGTAATCCTCAAGCCAACGGTTTACCAGTGTTTCCGGCATAGAATATCTGACAGACAGATATCTGACCGGATTTTCTTCCCTTGAAGGAAGTTTCAGATTTTTCCACTCTCTGGCAATCGTACGAAGAACACCGTTTACAAAAGGTTTCAGGCTGTAAAAGCCTTTTCTCTGTGCCAGCTTCACCGCTTCATTACACACTGCGCTGTCCGGCACACTGTCCATAAACCTGATCTGATAAACTGCACTTCTCAGGATTTCCCTGATCACAGGCTTCATTTTATCTACAGATACTTTTGAATATGAATCAATAATATAATCTATTAAAATACGATATTCCAGTGTTCCTTCACAGACTCTGGTAATAAAAGCTCTCTCCTGTCTTGGAAGGAACTGATATTTGGAAAGAGCATTGCGGATTGCAATATGGCTGTGTTTTCCCTCTTCCTCAATTTCCAGTAATATCTGTAATATCAGTTCTCTTGTATTTATTCCATTAGTCACGGTCTCTTCCTCCGGCAAGTATGATCAATCTTAAAAGCTGCAGGATTGATGAAGCAAGTGCTGCAACATAGGTGAGTGCTGCCGCTGTAAGAACCTTCCTTGCACCTTTTACCTCATCGTTTCCAAGCATTCCTGAACCTCCAAGCATTTTCAACGCTCTTGAAGAAGCATTGAATTCTACTGGAAGAGTTACAAGCTGAAAAAGAACCGCAAATGTAAACAAAATGATTCCAACAGTCAGCAGTGGACGGATTGAGAAAATCAGTCCTGCCAGAAACAATGGCCAGGAAAGTGTGGAACCGATGTTTGCAACAGGCACAATCGCAGAGCGAAGATTCAATGGCACATAGTTAGTCGCATGCTGAATAGCATGTCCACATTCATGCGCAGCCACTCCGATCGCAGCCACCGATGTTTTATCATATACATCCTGGGAAAGTGCCAGTTTCTTACTTCCCGGATCATAGTGGTCTGTCAGGCTGCCGGATATGGGTACTACCGTAACATCCGTAATTCCCGACATACGAAGAATCCGTCTGGCAGCATCGGCACCTGTAAGCCCCGATGCACTGCGCACTCTGCTGTAAACAGAAAACGTACTCTTTACCTTTGCAGATGCCAGTAAAGACAGCACCATTCCGATAACGAGCAGTAAATACGTAGGATCAAAATAATAATATCCGTACATCTAATCACTCCTTATGATCTGTAAAAACAATTCCATTTTCAATGTGATATCCCCGGAGAAAGGCTTCTGTTTCCATACGCTTCTTACCTTCCAGCTGTACCTCTGTAAGAATCAGCACTCCTTCTCCACATGCTGTATGGATCCCCTCTTTATCTGTCAGGAAGATTGTTCCCGGAACAGCATCTGTTTTCTCAGTGCTAACTTTACATTTCCACACTTTCAGAGTTTTTCCATTAAGAAATGTATAAGCACTTGGCCATGGATTCAGGCCGCGTACAAGGCGTTCCAGTTCTTCTGCAGATTTTCTGAAATCCATCAGTCCCATCTGTTTGGTGATCATAGCCGCATAAGGTGTAGGACTCTCCTCCGGCTGTTTTTCAAACTCCGCGGTTCCCTGCTCAATAGACGGAAGCGTCTTGATCAGCAGATCCGCACCGGCCTGCGCAAGTTTTCCAAACAGGCTTCCACCTGTTTCTGTCGGAGAGATTGGAATCACTATCTTTGAAATCATATCACCGGTATCAAGACCTTCCCCCATCTGCTGGATCGTTACACCTGATACATTTTTCCCCGTCGATCACAGCCTGCTGGATAGGCGCTGCTCCTCTGTATTTCGGAAGAAGAGACGCATGAATATTGATACATCCAAATTTCGGAAGCTCCAGGATTTCTTTTGGAATAATCTGTCCATATGCAGCAACAACTATGATCTCAGGATTGATTTCTTTCAGAATCTCCAGAAATTCAGGGTTATTTCTCACTTTCTCCGGCTGATATACCGGAATATCGTGCATAACGGCTTCTTCTTTTACAGGTGTTGGCAATAATGTCTTACCTCTCCCTTTTGGTTTGTCAGGCTGAGTCACCACTGCTGCCACCGCATATCCGGCTTCTGTCAGTGCATGTAATGACGGCACTGCGAAATCCGGTGTTCCCATAAATACTATCTTCATTTGATTATCACTCCTCATCCTCATCATAGGAAACCTGATGAAGTTCTCCTTCTACCAGTTCTGTATACATATGTCCGTCCAGATGATCGATCTCATGGCAGAAAGCACGCGCAAGAAGACCTTCCCCTTCATATTCTACTTCATTCATATCCTCATCCAGAGCTTTTACCTTTACATAGTTCGGACGTGTTACCTGACCAGCCATTCCAGGTACACTTAAGCATCCTTCATCACCAGTCTGTTCGCCTGATGTTTCAAGGATTTCAGGATTGATCAGCACGATAGGACCCTCTCCTATATCGATCACAACAATACGCTTCAGCATACCTACCTGTGGTGCAGCGAGGCCAACTCCCATTGCATCATACATGGTTTCAAGCATATCCCCGATCAGATCATGAATACGTGGTGTCATTTTTTCTACCGGTCTGCTGACCTTTGCAAGTACTTCGTCGCCCTGTAATCTGATTTTTCTAAGTGCCATTTCTTTATTCTCCTCTTCTTTGATTATGATGTTAGAATCAAAAGATATTTTGCCCCTAACCTGATATCTTGATTATTGTTATATCACGATTTCAGAAATTACTGCCTTCCGGTTTTCCCTTCTGCAGCAGATTACTTCAGTAATAAGATTTTGAAAAACTCTGCCATAATTAACTGAAATCAAATTGTATGTATATTTTCCGGAAACCGGAATTTATCTCTATGTATTTCTCCAGCTGGTCTTTGATATGTACCAGCGTTTTATAATCTTTATGTTTTAAATAGATAACCTGTCTGTAAATATCCTTAACTTTTCCAACTGACGCATATGCCGGGCCAATGATATGCAGGTCATTTTCTCTGTATATCCTTTCTATATAAAGTTTCAGATAATACATTGCCTGAACCAGTTTCTCATCTTCCGGACCTGAACCCAGAACTGCCAGCATATGTGCCGCAGGCGGATAATCCAGAAGCATACGGTAACTCATCTCTTCCTCATAGAATGCCTGATAATCCTGCACTGCCGCCGCCTGAATACTGTAATGATCCGGATGATAGGTCTGGATCACTGCCTCTCCCGGTTTTTCCCCCCAGTCCTCCCCGGCCGACTGCCTGACAGAGAAGCTGAAAGGTACGTTCCGCACATCGATAATCCTCTGCATTCAGCGAAAGATCCGCTGCTACTATTCCCATGAGTGTGACATCCGGAAAATCATGCCCCTTAACGATCATCTGTGTTCCGATCAGTATATCTGCCTCATGAGCTGCAAAAGCTGCAAGGATCTTTTCATAGCTGCCCTTGGTTCTTGTTGTATCAAAATCCATTCTGAGAGTCCTGACTTCTGGAAAATCTTCCCGCACTACCTTCTCGATCTGCTGTGTTCCTGCCTTAAATCCGCCAATATAAGGCGATCCGCACACCGGGCATATCCGGGGTTTTCCTGTCTCATATCCACAGTAATGACATAAAAGCCTTTCATTATTATGCTCCGAAAGAGAAACATCACAATGCGGACACTTCATCACATGTCCACAGGACCGGCAGGATACAAAACCTGCGTATCCTCTTCTGTTCAGAAAAAGCATTACCTGTTCTTTTTTCTCAAACCGGCCTTTCATCTTTTGCCGGAGTTCTCTGCTCAGTACAGACCTGTTTCCTGCTTTTAATTCCTCACGCAGGTCTACGATAGAAACCCGGGGCAGAGGTCTGCTTCCATATCTTGTTGTCAGCCTGACCAGACTATATTCCCCATTCATTGCCTTACTGTAGGCTTCCACTGATGGAGTAGCTGAACCCATTACCACATTTGCATGTTCTAAAACAGCTCTCCGGATTGCAGTTTCCCTTGCATGATAACGGGGTGTGCTTTCACTTTTATAGCTTGGTTCATGTTCTTCATCAATAATGATCAGTCCCAGACTGGCAAATGGCGTAAACAGCGCAGATCTGGGACCGATCATCACCTGGACTTCTCCCTTTTTCGCACGTTTAAACTGATCATAGCGTTCTCCCTGAGACTGTCTGGAATTGATAACTGATACTTTATCCCCAAATCTGGCATAAAATCTGCGTACCGTCTGATATGTCAGAGCAATCTCCGGGATCAACACGATTGCTTCTTTTCCCTGAGAAAGCGTCTGCTCGATCAGCTTTATATACACCTGGGTTTTCCCGCTCCCTGTCACTCCCTCGATCAGTACAGGCTTCGGCGATGGTTTTTTCCACTCTCTCTGTATCTGCTTTACTGCCGCTTCCTGTTCATCTGTAAGCGGCATTCGCCTTTCTCCGGAAATATCACCTGTATTCAGTGAAGTTCTCATTATCTCATCATATTCTATGCGGATAATCCCCTGCTCCTGAAATTTCTTTACAACAGCAGAAGTTGTCCCCAGTTCTTTCGCCGCATGTGTATAATCCAGTCTTTTTTTCTCCAGAAGTTCTCTCAGAAGTCTTGTTCTGGCTTTAAACCTTGTTTGTTCAAGTTCTTTCAGCAACTGCGTTCCCGCCTCTTCGGAAATATCCAGGCATATATATTTTTTCTCTTTTGCCTTGATTTTCTCCTGGATAGGAAGTACTGTCCTGAGAGCCTGGATCATGGTGGAACCATAATTTTCTCTCATCCAGGCTGCCAGGGCGATCAGTCTGGATTCCGTAGTCTCTTCTCCACTGCAGATTTCACTGATTTCTTTAATTTTTTCGGGAGCAATTTTCGGTTTATCTGACAATCCGATCACATATCCTTTACGCACCCGGCCGGCATTTCCAAAAGGGATGGCTGCCACCATCCCTGCCTTTATTTTCTTCTCCAGCCTTTCCGGTACACGATATTGAAAACTCCGGTCCAGTTTATCACTGGAAATATCAATTATTATATCAGCATATATCATGAACTTATTCCTGTTTGACCCGCTACCTATTTACCAGCAAGAATATCTGCGATCAGGACACGTTCATCCATAGGATATTTCTTTCCTTTAATTTCCTGATAATCCTCATGTCCCTTACCTGCCAGAACTATAATATCCCCCGGCTCTCCATGATGGATCGCATAGGCGATGGCTTCTTTTCTGTCCGGAATCTCTACATATTTTCCATCGGTTTTTTGCCATACCGATCTTGATATCATCGATGATCGCCTGTGGTTCTTCATCACGTGGATTATCAGAGGTAATGATGGTAAGGTCTGCAAGCTTTCCGGAAACCTCTCCCATCTCATAGCGACGAAGCTTCGATCTGTTGCCTCCGCATCCAAACAGACATACCAGTCTGTGGGGATGATATTCTTTCAAAGTGGTCAGAAGACTCTCCAGAGCCATGGCATTATGCGCGTAATCGATCATCAGAGTAAAATCATCGGATACTTTTACCATTTCGATACGGCCTTTTACCTTAGCTACTTTTAAGGCTTTGAGAATGTTCTCTTCCGAAACCTTAAAATGACGGCAGATTGCGATTGCTGTCAATGAATTGTAGATGCTGAATTTACCGGGAATATCTATCTCCACATGAAAATCCAGAAGTCCTTTCAGATGGTAGGAAATACCCAGATATCCTTTACCTCCGACCAGCTTTGCATCTTCCGCACGAAGGTCTGCTTCCGGTGAAAATCCATAAGTTTCCAGGCTGCATGTATGACCTTCAATAATCTTCTCGAAATGTTCATCATCTCTGTTTACAATTCCTACCTTGCACTGTTTCAGAAGTAAGGACTTGCATCTGAGATAATCATCAAAATCCTTATGTTCATTTGGTCCGATATGATCCGGCTCAATATTTGTAAAAATACCAAAATCGAAAACAAATCCCTGAGTTCTGTGAAGCATCAGTCCCTGGGAGGAAACTTCCATAACCACACAGTCACAGCCGGCTTCTGCCATCTCATGGAAATATTCCTGAATCACATAAGACTCCGGTGTTGTGTTCTTTGCAGGAATCACTTTGTCACCGATGATCGCTTCAATGGTTCCGATCAGTCCCACTTTATATCCGGCATTTTCCAGAATAGATTTTACCATATACGTAGTGGTTGTTTTTCCTTTTGTTCCTGTGATACCGATTGTTTTCAGTTTCTCTGCGGGATATCCGAAATATGCGGCAGAAATAAACGCCATCGCATATCGTGTATCTTTCACAAGAATGACTGTCACATCTTCCGGTGCTTCCACAGCTTCTTCCACGATCAGAACCTTTGCTCCTTTTGCAACTACATCCGGTACAAATTTATGGCCATCCACCACTGCACCGCGGATACAGATAAAAAGAGAGCCCTCTTCTACTTTCCGGGAATCATAAATCACATTTTTTACTTCCTGGTCTGTACTGCCCTGAAGACATGTATATTCCAGCTTTTCCAGTAAGGATATTAATTTCATTTTAATCCTCCATATTATTTCCTGCCTGCCTGAATTTCATACAGCCTCTGCGGCAATTTCGTTACTGTTCACTCCGTTCACAGTAACTTAGCCAAAATTCATTCCAGATTGCCTGCGGCAATGGAATTTTGGCTTGTATGTCTCGGGATTTTGGCATATTCATGCCAAAACACCTCGCGGGATAGTGATGTGTGAACAGTAACGCAATTTCTTTAAAGTCAGGCAGAGGTGTTTTACTAAAGCGTATATTCTATATAAGAATAGCACACCTCCCCTGTCGTTTCAACGTTGTTTCTCTACTTCTGCTGTTTTTTTGTCTTCCTGTAACAGAATGCACTGACTCCGGACATGATTGCAAAAATCCCCAGTACAATATACAAAGCCGTTTCTGTCTCATCTCCTGTACGTGGTTTGGAAGCAGTAGTATAAGCACTTCCGGACTTTGAGTCATATCCATAACTCTGGGAAGCCAGAGATGCCGGTTGCGGCGTAACTGTAACAATATTATCAGTTTCCTTTAATTCTACGTTTGCCTTAGATGTCATTGCCTGTGTACCAGTCTCATCAGATGTAACGATTACCTCATTGATCAATTCCTGACTTGCCATATATTGTGGAACAGTCACTGTGGCGTAAAGTGCAAAAGCCTCTCCCGGTGCGATCTGCGGAATCAGAGCCTGTGTGCCTGTGCTGTTTAATGTTACGCCCTCTTTCCTGACAAAGTTTGCCTGAATACCGGCATTTTGGAATCTTTCTGTACTGAGAACCGAATGAAGTGTCCGCTCACCCGTATTCCTGATGCAGATCTGATATGTGATCGTATCTCCCGGATATGCCTGTGTTCTGTCCGCAGTTTTCTCCACCTCAAAAGCCGCCTTTAATGCAATGACTTCTGTTTCGACTGATTTCTGACATCCAATACTTTCTTCCTTTCCCGGATATTTCGCTTTTACAGTTACTGTATGAATAAGCTCTCCTGCCTGCTCTTCTGTAAGCTGTACTGTCATCTGAAGATTTCTGATTTCTCCTGCCTTAAGACCTGAAATAATTCCCTGCATACCATTTGCAGTAAATCCCTCTTCCTGTTTCCATTCGGCTTTTATATTATCCTGAGAAAAAACACTGGATATCTCTATATTTTCCAGAGGTAATTCTCCTGTATTCTCTACAGACAATATATAAGTAAAGTTCTGCCCTGCACGTACCTCTTTCGTCTCCTGCTGTAACCGGGCTGTGATCCCTGTTTTTGCCTCCTGTACGGAAAGCAGAGCTGAAGGAGTTTCTGCAACAGTCCGGGTTTCATCCCCTGATTTCATCCAGAAATACGCACCTGTCCCCTCCCAATCTTTGCAAAGCGGTGCATCCTGGCACAGAGGATAATCTGTTTTTACAGAAGAAATACGATATTCTTCACGCAGAGACACCGGCACTTTCATGGTAAAGATATCTGTTTCCGCATCTGAAAGTGCAGTCTCACAGGTCAGCTTTGTAATCTGGGTTGTCTCACCTTTCTTATTTTGTATCTGTACGGATTCAGCCTGCAGATCATTCTTTAACGCTTCTGCATTTACCTGAAAATATTCTGAAATATATACAGTCAGAAAATATCTGGTTTTATCTTCCCTGATCTCATTTTGGTTCTCCTGCTCACTCTGTTGTGTCTGTCCGGTTTCTGTGTCAGATCCTTCTGCGTTTTCTTCTGCCTTCCGGTATTCTTCGCTTTCTATATCTTCTATATCTATTACTGCACTCTCTGATTCACACTCTGTATTTTCGGAATCCACTTCATCTGTCGTATTTTCTGCTGCTTCTGCTTCTCTCACTTCGCCATCCCATGTACTATTTTCCATCTGCAACTGTCCGTTCTCCGAAGCAGTATTTTCCTGTTGACTTTTGTACAGTTCTTTCAGACCGCTCACTTCCAGTGTCAGTTCTGCCTGAAATTTCTCTTCATCGATCCACTGTGCACTCTGCTTTAAACCCACAGCAGGAACATATAACTCTGCAGCTTCAAATTCTGCTGCTGATACTGCTCCTGCTCCCAAAATCCCGACAAGCAGCCGTTATCATGACTGCTTTTTTTAACTGATTCCATATTCTTTTTTCCATTCTCTCATTCTCCTGAATTTTTATTCTATGTCATCTGAGGTACTTCCACTGTCAGAATGATATCGGTACAGTATCTTTCGAGATTATAAGTTCATATCCACAGACATACGCATCTCTCCTCTCTGTTTTGCACAATAAATAAGATTTTTAGAGTTTCTGCTCAGGATTCAAAACCATCTCCCGGACTATCAATAAATAATTGGAAATTTTTGCACCGGACCGGTGCGTGAAAATAAGAATACTGATAACGGCTGTTGCCGATGAATCTACTTTAGCATGTCTATGCTATAAAAACAAGATACCACTTTTTATTTTTCGTATTTGTTTATAATTCTTTTATAAATTTACCGATTGTTTCAGAAATTCGACATACTTTGAACATAATTTTCCCATATAATAGGTCTTGGATAGATGAAAAAATCCACTCTCTATCTCCCCCCCTCAAAAAAAATCAAAACAGCTCTCACAGAAATGTGAGAGCTGTTTGTTTTTTGTTACTGTTCACTGATAATATCCCGCGAGGTGTTTTTTGAGTTATTTTCCTATTGCAATTCTACTGGCAGTCTTTTATAATGTAGGATATCAATATGATTGAATATTTATGATATCAGTGATAAAAAACTTTCAAAAATACTTTAATATATAAGATCACCCGCAGATATCATATTTACAGAACATGAAAGAATCGAGGTAATTCCCATGAGCGAAAAAATTACAGTAGTTGCACTGGGCCACAGAGCATTAGGAACCAACCTTACCGGAGCAGAAAATCGCTACGAAAAAAAGCAGCCAAAGCTGTCGCAGATCTTGTAGAAGCCGGAAATCGTGTAGTCATTTCCCACAGTAACGGTCCACAGGTTGGAATGATCCACACAGCCATGAATGAATTTGGCAAAACACATCCTGACTATACATTTGCACCTATGTCCGTATGTTCGGCAATGAGTCAGGGCTATATCGGATATGACCTCCAGACCGCAATCCGCGCAGAACTTATTTCCCGAGGTATTTATAAACCGGTAGCTACTATCCTTACACAGGTTGTCATTGATCCATATGATGATGCTTTCGCTGAACCTGAGAAGATCATCGGACGTGTCCTTACAGAAGAAGAGGCTGAAACTGAAGAAAGCAAGGGAAACTTTGTCACTAAACTGGCTGACGGCACTTATAAAAGAATCCTGGCAGCTCCGAAACCGCAGAAAATCGTAGAGCTTGAAACAATCCGCACACTTGTAGATGCGGGCCAGGTAGTAATCGCAGCAGGCGGCGGCGGAATCCCGGTTATGGAACAGGGAATCGATCTTCATGGTGCAAGTGCGATCATTGAGAAAGACCTTTCCAGCGGACTTCTTGCACAGGAATTAAATGCAGATACTCTTCTGATCCTTACCAGTGTTGAGAAAGTAAGTCTGAACCTCGGTCAGGACAACGAAGAATATCTTAATACAATTTCTGTAGATGATGCTAAGAAATATATGGCTGACAATCAGTTTGCCCCAGGCTCCATGCTTCCTAAATTCGAAGCCGGAATCTCTTTTATCGAAAAGGGAGATAACAGAAGAACGATCATCACAGATATTGCGCATGCAAAGGATGGATATTTCGAAAAAACCGGAACTATCATTAAATGATTCTATAGCAATCCTCGTAAATAATACATTTAAGAGGATTGCTATATTTTATCTGACAATACAAAAAGACATATACCAGAGCAATACATATCATCTTGCCGGTATATGTCTTTTAATTATCATATTATGATGTCAGATTCAAAAGTTTACCCCTGACCTGATATTACATAGATTTACGTTCCGCAATCTCTGCCATCTTCGCTTCGTTCAGACGAGTATCACCATGCACACGGCTGTAGGAAAGATATCCGTTCATACGGTCAATCTTTGTCAGATTCTTGGAACCGCAGACCGGACACACGTCCATTTCAAGTTCCTCATGTCCGCAGTCATCACAGTAAGCAAGGGAAAGATTTACTCCCTCATAATATCCCAAAGACATGGCTCTGCGAATCAGAGTGCGTATTGCTTCACGATTATAATCGATCGGATAACGTACATACTGAATCTTACCGCCGTTGCACAACTCCCAGAAACGTCCCTCCAGATCCTGTTTTTCAATCGGAGTTACATCTTCAGTCACATGACAGTGGAAACTGTTGCTTACATAAGGACGATCAGAAACCCCTTTCACAATGCCATACATCTTACGGAACTGTTCCACCTGCAGTCCGCATAAACTCTCTGCCGGTGTTCCATAAATTGCATAAAGATAACCATCTTTCTCTTTAAATTCATTTACTTTCCTGTTGATATATTTCAGCACATCCAGTGCAAACTGCCCGTCTTCAGCAATGGATTTGCCATTGTAAAGTTCCTGGAGTTCATTTAATGCAGTGATTCCGAAGGATGCTGTCATTGGTTTCAGAATCTTGCCAATCTTTTCATTCGGTTTCAGATGTCCACCGTAAAATCCTCCCTCACAATATGCCAGCGGGTTGGTTGACGCACGCATCTGTCCCAGATAATCATAGGTACGGATATGCAGATTACGGATCATCTCAAGATAGAAATCCAGCACTTCGTAGAAATCCCTGCTCTCTGCTCTGGCTTTGGCAAGGATCATTGGAAGATGAAGGCTTACCGCACCGATGTTAAATCTTCCCACAAACACAGGAACATCCTTATCATCTGCCGGATACATACCGCCTCTCTCGTACCAGGGGCTTAAGAACGCACGACATCCCATAGGACTTATAACCTTTCCATACTGCTTGTACATACTGGAAATATATCCTTTTCCTGACATGGACAGCCAGTCCGGATACATAGTCTTGGCAGAACAGTCAACCCCTGCCTCAAATACATCCTCACTGATCTTGCCTTTTCCATGGATATTTTCATCATAAAGGAATACGATTTTCGGGAAGAGTACCGGTTTCTTGCGTCCTGCCTTACCCTGTCCGCCTTTATGCACTTCAAGAAGAGAAATACTTGCCATCTTCTCGAACTGCTTTATTCCAAGTCCAAGAGTTACAGTTACAAATGGATAATCCCCTCTGGAAGATCCGACTGTATTCAGCTTATACTCAATCCCCTGCCATCCCTGGTCAAAATCTCTGCGGACTTTGTCAAGCGCATACTCGATCGCACGTTCTTCACGTCCTGTCCAGCTCTCGTCAGAGTATTTCATAAATTCCTGGATATATTTATCGTAACTCTTCTGTGCATAAGGTGCAAGGATCTTGTCTACTTCCGGTACTGTGAATCCGCCATACTGCTGTGCAGCAGTGCTCAGGATAATATCACCCATAACATCAAACGCAGTATCCAGTGTCTTAGGCTCATTGTACCATACATTTCCCATCTCAAATCCGCCGCTGAGTACAGATGCCACATCAAAGAGACAGCAGTTCATGGTATCCAGACGTGCAGACTGGTCATGAATATAAATATAACCATCTTTACATGCCTGAAGTTCATTACGATTCATAAAAAATTTACGATAAAGCTCTTTGTTCAGTTCATTAAAGATCAGGCTTCGCTTTGTAGCTACAAGCGCACTGTCTGTATTGGCATTACTCTTATCACCAATATAACGGATTGCCTGACTCTTGGTATATACATCATCCATCATATGGATAAAGTCAAGTTTGTAATTTCTGTAATCGCGGTAGCTCTTAGCCACTGCCGGGTTCACTCTCTCAAGTGCTCCCTCTACGATGTTGTGCATCTCCTGGATCTCTATCTCATTCTTTCCCAGTGCCTCCGCATGTTCTTCCGCAAACTGGCAGATAAATTCCTTCTCTTTATCCGAAAATGTGTATAAAATTCTGGCTGCCGACTTATTTACTGCTGCTACGATCTTCTGTGAATTAAACTCTTCTCTCGTACCATCTTTCTTTATAACATATATCATACCTTTTGCTCCCATATACAATATATAGTATTTTTTTTGCTTTCATTCACCACAATTCTCTCTATATGTGGTACGTTTAACAAGTATAGCACAGTCTCTGACAAAAAGAAAGGGCAAAAAATTATTCGTCATATTGCTGAATTTGATACATGGCAAGATAATTATCTTGACCATCCAGAGATACCACAGATACCTCATCCCCGGCATGTAATTCTATTTTCTCCTCGTGGTCTGCTTCGTCAAATTTTCACAGTTTCATCTTTTCCTGAAGAACTTCTGATTTCCAGAGCAACCTTCTCCCAGCCGGACACTATCCTGTATTCTCCCGGATCTATTGTAAAATCATACCCCTGGTCACTGGCATCTATATCGCCAATCTCTGATGCAGTATCATCCGTTCTGACAATATAATTCTCTCCGGTGAACATATACCAGTCCGGATTGCCCCTCTGTTCATCCTGTCCGTTCTTTACTGCACTGATAGTCTCAGACCAGTCATCTGTCCAGTTATTCTCATTACTTTCATTATTTTCATTACTTTCATTATTCTTATTACTCTCATTTACTTCATCAGAACTGCTGTCATCAAAAATACTGTTGAGATCTATGTCAAACTCATCATAGATAAATTCTTCTATCCTGTATCCAATCGTATCCCAATTCTCTGCCATCTGACCTATTATTACCATCAGAATCAGCACAATGATCCAGAAAATTTTGCCTGCCTTGCCGCTCTTTTTCTTCTCACTTTTGCTGTCTTTTTCCGGTGCTGTATGTACGGGCAGTCTGTGCGCTGTACGACTGACCTGATGTTTTCTTTGTCCCTGATGTTTGTATTCTTGAAGTTTGTACTTTTGTATTTTGCGTTCTAATAGTCTGTGTTCTGGCAGACGAAGTTTTTGCAGCTTTGGGAACTGTTTTATTTCTGTCAGACAAAGGGATCTCGTTCTCTGCCATTGCTTTTTTCACCTTTGCCGAAGCATGACGATAGTGCTCTGAACGGTCTTCGTTCAGATGATACAGTTCCATATCATTTCTATATGGCATTCCACAATATTTACACCTGCCGTTTACAATTGGTCCATCACAGACCTGACACCTTTTTCCCATATATCTTCCCCCTGAGTTTTATATAAATTTAACGCTTCATTCATTTACACATTTATTTTAACATTTCGCCCCAATCTTGCAAAGCTGAAATTGTGTTACTGTTCGTTCTGTTCTCCGTAACCATAATATCCCGCGAGATACTTCCAAATGAACAGTAATAATTGTCAAACTACCATTTTCCTGTTATAATAGCGTGGGAAAAGATAATGGATATTCAGTAAACAACAATAATTTTTTATCAGTTTGCCATAAAATATGCAAATACAGAAATTACAGGAGGAATCCACTCATGGAACAGATTAAAATTCCTGACGGGTATCAGTCATCTTTAAATCTTCACGATACCCAGATTGCCATTAAAACTGTGAAAGATTTCTTTCAGCAGACACTGGCTCAAAAACTGAATCTGCTGCGTGTTTCCGCTCCGGTATTCGTTAATCCGTCATCCGGTCTGAACGATAACTTAAACGGCGTGGAACGTCCGGTAAGCTTTGATATCAAAGGCCAGCCGGAGAATGCTGAGATCGTACACTCTCTCGCCAAATGGAAGAGATATGCATTACAGAAATATGGCTTTGCTCATGGTGAAGGACTTTACACAGACATGATCGCGATCAGAAGAGACGAGGATCTGGACAATATCCATTCCGTATACGTAGATCAGTGGGACTGGGAAAAAACTCATGTCCCCGGAAGAACGCAATCTTGATTTCTTAAAGAGTACCGTAAAAGATATCTATGAGGCACTGAAAAACACGGAAAAACATATGGCAGACCAGTACGACTACATCGAAACCATTCTGCCGGATGAAATTTTCTTTATCACTTCCCAGGAACTTGAGGATCGCTATCCGGATCTGACTCCAAAGGAAAGAGAGTATACAATCACCAAAGAAAAAGGTGCTGTCTTTATTATGCAGATCGGCGGCGTGCTTGCTTCCGGAGAGCGTCAGGACGGACGTTCCCCGGACTACGACGACTGGTCCTTAAACGGCGACCTGATCGTTTATTATCCAGTGCTTGACATCGCTCTTGAGCTCTCCTCCATGGGTATCCGCGTCAACGCAGATGCTCTCCGCGCTCAGTTAAAGGAATGCGGATGCCAGTCCCGCGCGAAGCTTCCCTTCCAGAAATCCATTCTGAACGGCACTCTCCCGCAGACAATCGGCGGCGGTATCGGACAGTCCCGTATCTGTATGCTTTTTCCTGCGCAAAGCGCACATCGGAGAGGTACAGTGCTCGGTATGGCCGATGGAGACACGAGAGGTGATGGATGTGATGAATATTCAGCTTCTGTAAAATTCTGCAGATTCATTTTCAGCTTTTAAGATTACAACGCAAGTCCCCTGTTTTCCACTGCTTATTGCTTCTCGTAATGGAAACAGGGGACTTGTTGGACTCGTTTAAAAAAGGGATACGTTTCTTCTGCCTGCTTTGCATGGCTTGTTTGAAACGTATCCATTTTTTTG
>ENA-OQCV01000074-OQCV01000074.1-human-gut-metagenome-genome-assembly--contig:-NODE-74-length-27410-cov-3.313089_pt1 | contig 27410 bp, 31 predicted proteins | sample MGYA00242766_ERZ504592 | MGnify/ENA primary metagenome ERZ504592 (study PRJEB26092, sample SAMD00036315) | human gut metagenome | host: Homo sapiens | study: EMG produced TPA metagenomics assembly of...
GACGCGGGCGCTCTCGACCTGCTGCCCGACGAGGTGCCGCCGCAGGTCGTCATCACCCCGCACGCCGGGGAGCTCGCCTCGCTGCTCACCGCCAGGGGCGAGGATGTGGATGCGTCGGATGTGCAGAACGAGCCATTGCATTGGGCGTTGCGGGCTCATGAGCTCACCGGCGCCACCGTGCTGCTCAAAGGTGCGGTCACGATTGTCGTGGGCGAGCCGGCCGACACCGATCGGGAGTCGGATGCGCAGGGTGGATTCGCGGATGATGAGCAGCATGTGCGTGTGGTCGTCTCCGGCCGCGCCCCCGGCGTGGCTGGGCACCGCGGGGGCGGGCGATGTGCTCGCCGGCATGCTGGGGGCGTTGCTCGCCCAACAGGACGACGAGGACGTTTCGGCTCCCGATGTCGCCGCCTGCGCTGCCTACCTGCACGGATATGCAGCCGCTCAGGCGTCGCAGTCGGATCAGCGCGGGTTCACGTCCCCGACGATTTACGGTTCCGATGACCGTCATCTGCGCACCAAGCTTGGGGGCATCCCATCGTCGCATCCGATGTGATCGGCATGATTCCCGCGACTTTCGCGGAACTGCTGTCGTAAGGGCGCGAGGGCGGTCGGGATGCGGAGGCCGGTATCGCATGATACCCGGCGTCGATGCATCCCGACCGCTTGCGCGACTGCGCCGGCCGGAGACCTATTCCGTCCGGATCAACAAATCAGACACCATCCTATTCCCCCTATTCCAACGTTGAGGAGCATCATGAGCAACTCCCCCATCACCGATGTGATTTTCGATTTCTGTGGCGTTCTGCTGGACTGGCAGACCCGCGCATGCCTGACCGGGCATTTCCCCCCAGGACACGGTGGACGCGATATGCGCGCCCGACGACCCGCACGGGTTCTTCCGCTATGAGGACCGCATGGACGCCGGCGAGGACTTCTCTCACATCTACCCCGACGTGGTGCGGGAGCAGGGCGAGGACATCGCTCCGATCTTCGCCTACTACATCGAACATTACGGCGACGCCCTGCCGCGCATGCTGCCCGGCATGGAAGATCTGCTGCGCGACCTGAAGCGGCATGGGTACGGTGTGTGGGGACTGACGAACTGGTCTCATGAGACGATTCACATCGCGTTCGAGAAATTCCCGCAGATTGGCGAACTGCTGCAGGACACCGTGGTCTCCGGCATCGAGAAGATGCACAAGCCGAACGCCGACATCTACGAGCTCGCACTGCAACGATTCGGCCTTGAAGCCGGGCATTGCGTGTTCTTCGACGACACGGCGAAGAACATCGTCGGGGCCAACGAGGTCGGTATCCACGGTCTTCTGTTCGACAATGCTCTCCAGGCCCGCGAATCGCTCGCTTCGCTCGGTGTGAGGCTGTAGGAATAACCGGATTCGGTGCTCTCAAAACTCGCAGATATGGGGCAAAAAATCGTCAGTCGTCCGGTGTATCTGCGAGTTTTGAGAGCGTGCCTTGCGCATACCGCACCGCAAGCCCGCCGCATGATAAATTGAGCTTATACCCCCAGCACCTGGTGAAATGCCGGCAATCCCAATGATTTCAATGGTTTCGTCCATGGTCGGCCTTATAAATGCTGCTTATGACACTGCTGCAGCTGAAATACATCGTGAAGATCGTCGAGTGCGGATCCATGAACGAGGCGTCGCATGAACTGTACGTCTCCCAGCCGGCGTTGAGCTCGTCGGTCAAGGAACTGGAGAACGAGCTCGGCATCGAGATCTTCACTCGTTCCTCGCAGGGCATCGCCCTGACGGTGGACGGCGCCGAATTCCTCACTTACGCCCGTCAGGTGCTCGACCAGGCCGACCTGCTTGAGGAGCGCTACAAGAACGCGAAGCCGCGCAAGCAGCTGTGCTCCGTGTCCACGCAGCACTACATGTTCGCCGTCGAGGCGTTCGTCGAGATGATCGACTCCATCAAGTCCGACGAGTACGAGTTCACGATCCGTGAGACCCGCACGAAGGACATCATCAACCAGGTCGCGAACATGCTTTCGGAGATCGGCATCATCTACCTGTCGGACTTCAACAAGGACGTGATCGGCAAGATGCTGCGCGAGAAGCATCTGGAGTTTCATCCGCTGTTCCGTGCGCCGCTGCACGTGTTCATCTCGCGCAACAACCCGCTCGCCGGCAAGAAGAAGGTCACGATGGACGACCTCAAGCCGTTCCCGTTCATCCAGTACGAGCAGGGCGAGGAGGGCAGCTTCTTCTTCGCCGAGGAGGCCGTGTGGCCGGAGTACTCCCCCAAGCAGATCAACGTGACCGATCGTGCGACGATCCTGAACTTCATCATCGGCCTGAACGGGTACACGGTGTGCACCGGCATCGACAACGGCGACCTGAACAACGAGAAGATCGTCACCGTGCCGTTGGACACCGACGAAACGATGCTGGTGGGCTGGGTCACCAATGAGCGCGCCAAACTGTCGAAGGCCGCCGAGACGTATATCGAGAAGCTCAAGTCCGTGGTTGCCGACCACGGTTACAAGCTGATTGACTGAATGCGATTATGGGCTCCCTGCGGCGGGGAGCCCGATTTCGATCCGTGTCTCGTTCAGAAGCCGCGCACGTTGTAGTCCGCGGACAGGTTATTCATCGCGTGCAGCAGCTTGTATATATAGATGAACGGTCCCACTGCGATGAGCGAGCCGAGGATGCCCCACAGCCAGAATGTCGAGGCGGTGACCGTGACGGGCAGACCGCGCGCGGCCTGTTCTTCGCCGATGCGATCGGATACGCGGTGATACCACACCAGCCAGCCGATGCCCAGCGTGACCCATCCCACCAGGAAGAACATCAGGCAGTAGTGCATTGTGTGTTTGCCGTCGCGTTTGAACGCGAGCAGGTTCAGGCCGTCTCCCACTTCGCTCATCTGCCAGATGTCGTAGATGCTGAACGTGACGAGACCGAGCAGCACGTATTTCAGCAGTCCGCGCTGCGTACGCAGGGGTGCGACCGGCCGGGGAGCATAGGGCTGTTGCGGCTGGAACTGGGGCTGCGGTTGAAAGCCGGATTGCTGCGGCTGGGCGGCATACGGCGCGCTCGGATTGGTCATGGATCCTTCTTCCCAAGAAGACCTTCACTGTTATGAGCAAACGGCGTTGATTTACCCTGTTTCCCATTACAGGTCCGTGTCCCTGAATTATGTGATCCATCAGTGGGTGGCGCATTTTGGCGCACTCCCGTTGCCGTCAGCGCCGGTGGTCGATGATGCGCCGGATACCGTCGCGGATGGACTGGGGGTTGCGCGGTTCCCCGCCCAGCGCCCGGTGCAGTGTCAGGCCTTCGATCATCGCGTCGAGCAGCACCGTGGTCTCGGAGTCGAAGAACCGGCCCATGACCTTCTGTGTCGCCGACATCCAGCGGTCACTGATGTCGCGGAAAGACAGGTCGCGCGCGGCGAGCGTGTAGAACTCAAGGTTGATGTTCAGGTCGCGCTGGTTACCGAGCATGTCTCGTTCGATGCTCAGCGCGATGGCGTCGCAGGCTTCGTCGACGGTCGAGGCGGACTGCATGCGCGCGGCGAATTTCAGTACGGAGGCCCGGGCGAACTGGTCGAACGCCTGGTGCAGCAGATCGTGCATGCCGTCGAAATAGTATGTCATGGAGCCGAGGGGCACGTGCGCCTCGGCGGCGACGACGCGATGCGAGGTGCCTGCCACTCCACGTGACGCGATGACGCGCAGCGCGGCGTCGATGATGTGCTGCTGTCGCTCGGGGTCGACTCGGGATGACTGGGATGGCATATCGGCAATCATAGCATTCATGCGGGTTCCGTGCTGTCCCCCTCGTATATGTACGTTCGTACACATCAGAAAACGGGACCTCTGCCCCTCCTGCAGTCGGCCATTGCCGGCCAATGCGCCGCTATTGCTCGGAATCGAGCACCGAATCCACAGCGGCCCAGCGCCGACGCAGCAGCATCCACAATCCGATGACCATGGTCAACGCTCCGAGTCCGATGCCGAACAGCCCGGAGGATTGTGCGGCATGTTGCGCGCCCTCGGCCTCCGGCAGAACGTCCTGCGTGACCACGAGCGAGAGCATCGCGTCGATGAACGTCACGAACTTCACCGATGCGTCGACACGTCGCACAGCTGGAAATCGATGTCCGGGTAGGCCTTGCGAGCCGCCTCGATCATGTCCGGCGAGCTGTCGACGCCGAGAATCTCGGCGTGCGGGTAGCGTTCGCGCAGCACGGCCGTGCTGTTGCCCGGCCCGCAGCCGATATCCGGCATGCGCTTGACGCCGCCGCCGTCCTCCGGCAAAGGCCACCTACAAGCGCCGGATAGGACTGACACGACATGATGAATGCTACCAATATAGTAGTAATTACTATATAATTTCATAAGTATTGCTAAAATATTAGTATGTATGATTTGTTAGATGAGCCGCTTCCCGGAGAAGTAATGGCCGGTATCGCCCGGCGAATGACCATGAGACGCAAGGAACACGGCATGACGCAGTCCGATCTCGCCCGAAAATCAGGGGTGAGTCTCGGGTCGATTCGTCGATTCGAACAACTCCATGAGATATCACTGAACGCACTGGTCGGCATCGCCTTCGCCTTGGACTGCGAACGGGATTTCGACGCACTGTTCTCCCAGCCGTATTACCGCTCGATCGATGACGTGGTCACAGCGACGCGCCACGGAAAGGACATCGGATGACCCCGCTACTGGATGTAGACCGCGTGCGCGTGCTGCTCGCAGGCAATACCGTCGGAATGCTTACCATGTCACCTTCCCGCACACTGGCGTTCGCCTACGACAAGACCTGGCTGACGCACGGTTTTTCCATCAGCCCGATAAGCCTTCCGCTCAGAGATGGCGTGTTCGTCGCCCAAAGAGATCCGCTGAACGGCATGTTCGGCGTGTTCGACGACAGCATGCCCGACGGATGGGGACGACTGCTGACCGACCGAATGCTGCGTCAACATGGCATCGACCCGTATTCGGTCGGCCCGCTGGCGCGTCTATCGATCGTAGGTCATGGCGGCATGGGCGCACTGGAATACGAACCCGCTTCAACAATCGACGATGACCTGCAATCATTCCCCGATCTCGACTCACTCGCCGAGGAATGCCTGAATGTGATGAGCGCCGACTTCTCGAATGACCTCGACCAGCTGTTTGTCCTTGGCGGTTCGTCAGGCGGAGCCCGCCCGAAAATCCTCACCACAATCAATGGCGAGGAATGGCTCATCAAGTTCCCCTCATCCGTGGACGCACCCGATATCGGCGAGATGGAATACCACATATCGAATCTTGCACGCACTTGCGGAATCGACATGCCGGAAATCAGGTTGTTCCCTTCACGTCGATGCGCAGGCTATTTTGGCGTCAAGCGCTTTGACCGCATACCGCTCACGAACGGCGAAATCGGCAAGGTGCACATGGTTTCCGCCGGCGGCCTGTTGGAGACTTCACACCGCATCGCCAATCTGGACTACGCCTTGCTGATGCGATTGACCATGCGCATGACCGGCGGCATCAAGGAATGCGAACGATTGTATCGACTCATGTGTTTCAATGTGTTCATCGGCAATCGCGACGACCACGCGAAGAACTTCTCCTACCTGCATGATGCGGAGTCCGGCGCTTGGAGCCTCTCCCCCGGCGTACGACCTTACCGAGAATCCCGGTATCAACGGCGAACACACCACTGCGGTCAATGGTAAGGGGCGCGGCATCACCGTTGAGGACATGGCAGACATCGGCATGAAAGCCGGCATCCCACGAACCCGATGCATATCGATTGCGCGGAACATGCGCGAACGCATCGCGGATGCCGGTTTTACCGTACGCAACTGAAGGTGGACCGAACACCTTCGAGCGGACCCGACCTCACCGGAAGTCGATTCAGCGGAAACGTTCGTCGAGCAGGGCGTCGCGGCGGGCGTGGTGCGGATGCGGCCGTGCATCGGGAAGACGCATACGCCAAGTATTTCATTGGGCAGAGCTATCTGGCACTGCTGGTCTCGGGCAAGGAAGTCAACGTTTCCAACGTCACATTCGAGGTGGGCTGCCGCAACAACTGGCATATCCATCACAAGGCCTGTCAGATTCTCATTGCCGTGGGCGGGCGCGGCTACTACCAAGAGTGGGGCAAGGAGCCAGTTGAGCTCAACCCCGGCGACGTGGTGTACGTGGCGCCGGAGACCAAGCACTGGCAGGGGGCCGCGCCGGATTCCGACTTCGCGCATATCGCCATCATGAACGCGGTGGACGGCGCCTCGAACGAGTGGCTGGAGCCGGTCGAGGCCGAATACGACGCGTTGCGTTGAATCAAAGGACTGTCGCTCGCGCTCGTCAGAACACCACCGCCGACACGATGGTCAGCGAAAGCAGCGAGAACAGCGTGCTTACGAGCACGAAGCCGACCGCGTAGTCGGGCATGTTGTTCCTGCGGGCGGTGAACATGGCGATGGTGGTCATGGTCGGCAGGCCGGCCACCAACGTGATCATCATGATCATGTCGTGGGTGATCGGCAGCTCCGGCAGCGCTCCGGCGGCCGCGGTGAGTAGCGCGTACAGGCCCAGCGGGAAGGCGATCATCTTGGCGACCAGCCCCACGTACAGTTCGTAGCGTTTCAGCACGCCCCACCATTTGGTCAGCGCGAACAGGCCGCCCAGGTAGATCAACGACATCGGCGTGGCCATGCCGCCGATGGTGCGCAGCGGAGTCAGGACGATCGAGGGAATCCTCACGCCGAGCATGATCAGCACCAAGGCGAGCATCACCCCGATGAACGCGGGGTTGACGAATCTCCCCAGCAGATTGCGCACGCGCAGGCCGAGCGTGGGCCGGCCGGCGGCGTCGGGTGATGCGACGGTACCGGGTTCGGGAACCGGCTCGCACAGCCATACGCCGTACGTCCATAGCAGCGTCTGATCGACGATCGACATCAACGCGACGTAGATCGCACCCTCGTGCGGCCATAACGCCATGATGATTGGAATGCCGATGAACCCGGCGTTGCCGAAGATCAGTGCCGCCTGGAACACGTGGCTACGTGATCCCTTAAGCCGCAACGCCCACGCGACCAAGCGGAACACGAGGATAAGCAGGGCGTACATCACCGCGGTCAGCAGCATGGCGCCCCAATTGGCCTCGACCTGCGCGCGGTCCGCACCCGCCATGGCGTTCGAGAACACCAGCAACGGGATAAGCACGTTGAGCAGCAGCGAGCACATGCCGTCGAGCGCGGTCTGGCCGTAGAAGCGAAGCCTCACGCATCCGTATCCGACCATCAGCATGATGAAGAAGCCGACCAACTGGCCAACCATAATAGCGAATTGACCCATTGCTCCTTACATCTCCAGCATCGAACGCAGCCATTCGAGTTCGGCGGCGATCTGCGCGTCATGCACGGTGATGATACCCTTGCGGTACGGGTCGTCGATCTGCTCGGCGCTCAACGGATTGCCCGCGTCACAGTAGAAGAAATGCACGTCGTGGCCGTTGAGCAGATCGTAACGGCGGCGCAACACCGCGTCGCGGTCGGTTTTGTCTGGCACGACGGACAGGAAGGTAAGCACGACGGTCCACCGGGTGAAATCGGTGAGATTGAAACCACTGGTGCTTTTAAGCTCGTCGATCAACTTGGCGCGACCCGCGTCCAGCAGGGTGAACACGCGACGCTGGCGCCCGTCGCGAATCGACGCCTGTTCGGAGATCAATCCCGCTTCGACGAGCCTATTGGTCGCCGGATAAATCGCGCCGTCGCTGAATTTGCGCGTGTACCCCTGCAGCTGCTCCATCTTCTTGCGCAACTCGTAGCCGCACATGGAACGCTCCGAAAGGAACCCCAGAATCATCATCTCAATCAAGCTCATGATTGTCCATCATAACTCGTTTGAACATACCCGTGGCACCGTCTCGTCACTCCGTCGGGCGAGGAGCAGCCTCTCCCGGTCGCCACGACTGGAGAAACGACTCGTTTTTTGCCGCATCGTCGCGGTAGGCTTTGCCGAACTCGTCGATGAGCCCATGGAATTCCTGAAGGTCGGCGACGTCCAGCCCGGTGTCCAGCACCACGGGGGCATACGCCTTATGGAACGCCGGATATCCGGCCGGCGCATCGAAGCCGAGGAACGCGAACAAGCGCCGTGCGTAGGTGTCGGCCACGAACGTGCGGCGGGAGAACACGTAGAGCATCATATCGTCGGCCGTTTCGCCGCCGATGCCGAACAATCCGAGCAGTTCGGCGCGCAGCTCGGCGTCGGTGATGCCGTCGGCTCCTTCGGGAGAGGCGTCGCAACGCTCCACATACCAGCGGCTCAACGAGCGCAGGGTCTTGGATTTGTTGACGTAGAAGCCCGACGGCCGAATCAGCTCCTGCAAACGCTCCGGCTCCACGACCGTCAACGCATGGGGGTCGAGCATGCTCTCCGCCTTCAACGCCGCGAGCGAACGGTCCACATTGCCCCACGCGGTGTTCTGCGTGAGCACCGCGCCCACCATGATCTCGAATGTGGTGTCCGCCGGCCACCATCCGGTCGGGCTCAGTTCCGCGGACAGCGCGCGGTACAGCGACTCGATGTCGCCGGCTGCGGGCCTGCGCCGGGATTGCCTGCCATTGCCGCGCGCCGATGCCATGGTCAACGGTACAGGCGCTCGATGAGAATGTCGGAGACGGTGAGGCGCGCCTCGCTGAGCAGGTTGTCGAGCACCACGCCGGCGAGATCGGCGGCGGGCATGAACGTGTGCTGCTTGTCGAGTGAGACGTAGTCGTGGCTCTCGCGGTAGAAGTCGGTGTCGATGCCGCCGGGGTACACGCCCACGACGGTGACGCTCGACCCCTTGTACGCGGCCTTGAGGCTCTGTGTATACCCCTTCTCACCCCATTTGGTGGCGCAGTACACGGATTCGTTGGCGTTGCCGCGCGTAGCGGCGGTGCTCATCACGTTGGCGATTTTGAGGTTCTGTTCGTCGCATGCCTTGAGCGTCTGGACGCACCACAGAATCATGCCCTTGAGGCCTTTGAGGCATTTGTCCACGTCGGCGGCCTCGTAGGCGGTCGGCGTCTTGAATGAGGGCTGCCCGGCATTGTTGATCAGCAGGTCGATGTGCCCGATCTTGGCGATCTCGGCCACCGAGGCTTTGACGAAGTCCTCGTCGGACACGTCGCCGACGAACCCGTGGTAAGAGCCCCGGGGGAATTCGCCGGCCAGTTCGGTCTGGCGTTCGGCGTTGAAGTCGATGCCGGCGACGAACCATCCGCGGTCGATGAGCTGTCGCGTGAGTTCATAGCCCAGTCCGAGGGCGCTGCCCGTCACGATGGCGATGCGTTTGCCGTTCGTCCGTTCCATGATTCGTATGCCTCCCTGCCTTCGTCGGTTCGTCGCCGTCCGGCGATCACTGCCCGATGCCGCGACGAAACGCTGTTGAAAACGTATGCACAATGCATTTTATCGAATCCGTCCGACCAGTCGCCGTCGCCATCGCCTGCGCATGGGGCGGCGAATCAGCTCAATTCGCGTAGGATGCGGCGCATGAATGGAATGGTGACCGCGAAGGTGAGCACGTCGGACACCGACTGTGCCATTTCCACGCCGAGCACGCCGAACGCCAACGGCAGCACCAGTACGATCGGCGCCAGAAACAGGCCCTGCCGGCACAATGCCAGGAACGAGGCGATGCCGGTGCGGCCCATGGTCTGGGTCATCATATTGCCCATCATGTTGAAGCCATTGAACACCACCGTGCAGCATTGAATGTGCAATGCGGACACACCCACCGCCACCACGGCCGGGTCGGAGCGGAAGATCTCGACCAGATGCGGGCGAACATCCACAGCAGCGCGGCCAACGCCACAAGCACGCCGGTGGCGAGCCGCACGCAGAACCAGTACCCTTCCTTGACGCGCGCGTACAGGCCGGCGCCGTAGTTGTATCCGCACACCGGCTGGAAGCCCTGGCCGAGGCCCACGATCACCGAGTTGGCGCCCAACATGATGCGCATCACGATGGCCATGCCGGCGATGGCCGCGTCGCCGAACGGGTTGGCGGCGATGTTCACGCAGGTCACGGAGATCGAGCCCGCACCCTGCCGAATCAGCGAGGGCAGGCCGCCGCCAGCCACCTCGCGCATGAGCAGCACATCCGACCGGCAGTTGCGCAACGACAGTTTCATCACGCCGAATCTGGCGCTCATCGTCGTCAGAATCGCGAAGCTCACCGTCTGGCAGATGGCGGTGGCCAGCCCGGCGCCGAATATCCCGAGGCCCGCCACGAAGATGAGCAGCGGCGCGAGCAAGAAGTTCAGCAGCGCGCCCGAAACCAAGCCGATCATGCCGAACGCCGACTGGCCTTGGTAGCGCAGCAGCCCGTTGAGCGCGAACGACCCGCATACGCAGGGCGCGGCGACCAGCAATGGCGTCAGGTATTGCACCGCGTACGGCGCAATCGTGGGAGTCGAACCCAGCATGACGACCAGCGGCCGCAATGTCAGCAGCCCGATCGCGGCGATCGTCAGACCTGAGATCACCGCGCCCGCGAAGCCTACGGCCAGCAGCCGGGATGCCCGCTCGTTGTTCTGTTTGCCGAGTTCGCGGCTCATCGAGTTGCCCGCGCCGTTGCCGAAGAAGAAGCCGAGCGCCTGCATCACGGTCATGATGGAGAACGCGATGCCGATCGCGCCGGATTGCGCGGTGCCCAGCTGCCCTATGAAAAAATGTGTCGGTCAAATTGTAGGCGGTGGTCACCAGATTGGAGATCACCGCCGGCAGACACAGTCTGAGAATCAACGGTTTGACCGGCTGACCGGTCATCTGCCGGTATTTCGCGTCCGCGCTCGCGCGTCTGATGCCATGAACCTGAACCACGGACGGTCATCCTACTCGCGCGGCATCCCTCGCAGCCGTGCATGACCGCCATGTGGGTCGCCCACGGATACAGTCACCTCAGGTACCGGCCCGTGATGCTGTTCGCATCGGCCGCGATCTGCTCCGGCGTGCCGGCGGCGACGATGCGTCCGCCGCTTTCGCCGCCGCCCGGCCCCATGTCGATCACCCAATCGGCGTTGGCGATCACGTCGAGGTCATGTTCGATGACCACGACGGTCGCGCCGGACGCCACGAGTCGGTCGAACACGCCGAGCAGCACCCGCACATCGAGCGGATGCAGGCCGATGGTCGGCTCGTCGAACACGAACACGGCGTCCGACTGAGCCCTGCCCATTTCGCTGGCAAGCTTCAGGCGTTGCGCCTCACCGCCCGAAAGCGCCGGCGTCGGCTCGCCGAGCGTCAGGTAGCCCAGACCCAGATCGTGCAGCGTGGTCAGTCGCGCATGCACCTTGCGCATGTCGACGGTCACGGCCAACGCCTGATCCACGCTCATCGCCATCAGCTGCGGCAGGGTGAGTTCGCGCCCGTCCTTGGTCGTGCGGTGAATCGCGTCGGCTTCGGGCGCATACCGGGAGCCCCGGCAGTCGGGGCATTCGATGTCGACGTCGGGCAGGAACTGCACGTCGAGCGAAATCGAACCGGTGCCGTCGCATGTAGGGCAGCGCAGTCTGCCGGTGTTGTAGGAGAAGTCGCCGGCCTTCCAACCGCCCGCCTTGGCTTCGTCGCTTCGGGCGAAGGCGCGGCGCAGGTCGTCGTGGATGTCGGCGTAGGTGGCCACGGTGGAACGCACGTTCGCGCCGATCGGCGTGGCGTCGATGAGGTTCGCACGCTCGATGCCGTCGGCGTCGATCGAGCGCACATGCTCGGACGGCTTCTCCCCCGCAGACCGTGCCTTGAGCGCGGGAATCAACGATTCGAGCACCATCGTGGTTTTGCCGGAGCCGGATACGCCGGTCACCGCCACCAGACGGCCGCGCGGAATATCAACATCCAGCGGTTTGACCGTATGCAGCTGACTGGTTGTCATGCGAATATGCCCAAGGTCGAACATATGCGAGACGGGCATGCACCCGCGTTCACGGACACTTTCGCCATCGGCCAGGAACGGCGCGATGCGGCTGCGTGGATTCGCCGCCACGTCGCCGACCGTGCCCTGCGCGATCACATGCCCGCCTTCGGCACCGGCGACCGGACCCATTTCGATGAGATGATCGCATGCCTTGAGCACACGCACATCATGGTCGACGACCACCACGGAGTTGCCATCCACCACGAGGTCGCGCATCACGCCGAGTAGACCGTCCACATTCGCCGGGTGCAGGCCGATGGACGGTTCGTCGAGCACGTAGAGCACACCGGTGGTGCGGTTGCGCACGGCACGGGCCAATTGCACGCGCTGGCGTTCGCCGGTCGACAGGGTCGCTCCGGCGCGATCGAGCGCGAGGTAGCCGAGTCCGAGCTCCAACAACCGGCGGGCCACATCAAGGAAGGATTCACAGATGTTCGTCGCCATCGGGCGCATGTCGGCCCCGAGCGATCCGGGCACGCCACGCACCCAGTCCACCGCCGCGTCCAAGGTCATCGCGCTCGCCTCGGCGAGATTCAGTCCGCGCACCCGTGGGGCGCGCGCCGCCTCGCTGAGCCTCGTGCCGCCGCAATCCGGGCAGGTTTTCTCCTCAAGGAACCGCGCCACGCGTTTCAGCCCCTTCTCGTCCTTGGCTTTGGCGAGCGCGTTCTCGACGGTGTACACGGCGTTGAAATACGTGAAGTCGAGTTCGGCGAAGTCGTCGCCTTTCTTCGGCTTGTACAGGATGTGCTTCTTGACGGCCGGGCCATTGAAGACGATGTCGCGTTCTTTGGGGGTGAGGTCCTTGAACGGCACGTCGGTGCGCACGCCCATCGCGCCGGCGACCTGTTTCATCAGGTCCCACATCAACGAACCCCATGGCAGCACCGCGCCCTCGTCGATGCTTTTCGATTCGTCGGGTACGAGCGCCGCGCGGTTCACCTCGCGCACGATGCCGGTGCCGGCGCAGGCCGGGCATGCGCCGGCCGAGTTGAAGGCCAAGGATTCAGCGCCGGGCGCGTGAAAATCCTTGCCGCAATTCGCGCAGACGATGGGCAGGCCGGCGGCCACGTTGAGAGTCGGTTCGTTGCGTGCGCCGCAATGCGGGCACACATGTGAGGCGAGACGTGAGAACAACAGACGCAAGCTGTTGAGCAATTCGGTCATCGTGCCGAAGGTGGAGCGTATGCCGGGCACCGCGGGCCGCTGGTGCAGGGCCAGCGCGGCGGGCACGTGCAGTACTTCGTCCACCTGCGCGCGGCTCGCTTGAGTGAGGCGGCGGCGCGTGTACGTGGACAGCGCCTCCAAATATCGCCGTGAGCCTTCGGCATACAGCACGCCGAGTGCGAGCGAGCTCTTGCCCGAACCGGAGACGCCGGCCACACCGACCAGTTCGCCCAGAGGCACGTCGACGTCGACGTTCTTGAGGCTATGCACGCGTGCGCCGCGCACCTCGATCGACTCCGGGCGCGCATCGTCCCGTATCCGCTGCATATCGGGCACCCCTTCACTCAAGTCTCCTACGACGCGTCACGTCATCATCCATTGTAGGGACGCCAACTGGCCGACAAGGGACATATTCGGACCGTTGCAAGAGGTACATTCGACCTCCTGTAGAATGCTAACTGTCTTCAGAGAGGTACCGAATGGGAACCCTCGAGTACAAACGCCGTCATTGCAACGTTGATACTCGGGTTCTCATGTTTCAGGCACCTCATTGAACGCAGATAGCTCTCCGCAACAAGACAAATGTACCTCTTCCAAAGGAGAAACATCTACGAGGCATAGGCGTACGCCTCATAGGAGGCGTACTTGGGCAGACCATAGATCTGGATGGAGAACGCGCGGGATTCGCCTTTGGCCGGTTTACGCACATACTCACTACGCCAGAACACGAAGTTCCCCTTCTCGTCGCGCAGGATGAGCGAAATGGCGATGCGCGCCGCCTCGCCAGCCGCAGCGGCATCTTCTTGCGCACGAACGGCCCGGCTCCATCGAGGCTCACCATTTCGGTGACGCCGTATGCGCCGTCCGCCAGCACCCGTTCGACGCAGTAGGCGTCGTCGAGCATCATGGCGTGCATGGTCTGCCGTTCGTCCATAATCGTCGTCGTCCCCCGAGCGCCGCGGTCAGTCCGCGTCGAGTAGCGTCGGCTCGTTCATGCGGTTCCTCGGTCAGATGCGCCGGATCGTTGACGTTCATGCCTCGCCTTCCCTTGGTATGTCTTCACGTGCCGGACCGCCGGGAGATCTCCCGTCGGGAGCGTCAATCGACTGGCCCGTTCGTTTCACTGTGACCAGACTACATGGCACGGCGGCGTGCGGCACGGCTCCGGTGCCGGAATCATCCATGCGGAAAAACTTGCCGAAATTCAGTTGTCAACTGATGACGGGCCGCCGCATCGCCCATGACAATGGACGATGTCACCAGTGTCCGCGCATAAACGCGCGATTGAAGAGAAAGAGCAGACCATGACGAACCCATCCGATTTCACGCCACAGCCACCCCAAGGATCGGGGCCGCAACCCGTCCAGCCCACTCAGCCCGTGCCGGTCCAGCCCGCGGGGAACACCGTGCCGCCGCAGACGCCGGGCGTCATCCCCATCGCCTCCGGCACTCCTAACACTCCCAATACACCCGACGCACCCAATGTTCGCAACAAGAAGACCTCCAAGCTGGCGGTGTTCGCGATCATCGTCGCCGCGGTATTCCTGCTGATCACCTTCATCGGTGTGAACAGCTGGAGTCTGTTGGCGTTCTTCGCGCTGTTGCCGGTATTGTTGTCCGGATTCGCCGTCTACACAACCCGCAAGGACGGCAAAGGCGCAGGGGCGCGTGCTCGCCTGGGTCGCGGTCGGTATCACCGTGGTGGCGCTGATCGTCGGCGGCGTGGGTGTCGTACGCAACGGCCTCGAGGCCAAGGCCTCTCATGACGCCGCGGAACAGGCCGCGAAGGAAGCCGCGAGGCCAAATGCGATGCCTACTCATGGCCGACGACCGACCTGGCCAGTCAGCTGCCCAAGCCGGAATCCTCCAAGGGTAAGATTGAGAAGGACAGCTCGAGCACGTTCTACATCAAGGTGTGCGGCACCGATGCCACAGCGTACGACAACTATGTCAAGGCTCTGCAGGAGAAGGGATTCACCGTCGACTACTTCAAGAGCTCCTCCGCGTTCAACGCGAAGAACGCCGCCGGCTACTCGGTCAATATCAGATACGATTCCAAGGGCGACTCCATCATGGCCATTCTCATCCTCGCCCCGGACGACTCTTCGACTTCCAGCACGTCCGGGAACGGCGCCACGCAAAAACAACGATGATTCGGGTTCCGGCGACGCTTCCACCGGATCCAGCTCCGACGACGATTTCAAGGCCGCGATGGACAGCTACGAGTCGCTGATGAACGAGTACGCCGACTTCATGGAGAAGTACAACGCCGGCGGGCACCCGGCGAGCATGGCGGCCGACTACGCGAAGATAATGGTCAAGTACAACGATGCCATGAAGAAGCTCGACGCCATCGACGAGAATTCGCTGACCACCGAGGAGCAGCAGTACTATATCGAGGTTCAGACCCGCGTGAATCAGCGACTCGTTTCAGTGGGCGCCTCGACGGCGCAGTAGACGCGCGCCGGGTGTTCAGCGAACGGTTCTCAATAAGAAAAGTGCGAGCCGTCGCTGAGGCCAAAACGAACAAGGGGATGCCCGGAACGTTGCAATTCCGAGCATCCCCTTGATGTTCGATTGTGCTGTTTTGTGAGGAATCCTCGCACGTTTCTTATTGAGAACGATTCGCTGATACAACTGCCTCGCCTAGAGGCGAATCAGCGCCTTAATCACCTTGCGCTGGTCCATGGCCTCATAGGCGTCCTGGATGTGGTCGAGGTCGTACTCGGCGGTGAACACGCGACCGGGGGTTGATCCTCCCCTCAAGCACCGCGTCCAGCAGACCGGCGTCAAGATCATAGTGGCGCACGGGAGCCGGACCGCCCTTGATGCCGATGTTGCCGTAGAACGTGCCTTCGGCGCTGATTACCACATCATGCGGCAGGCCCACGCGGCCGATCACGCCACCACGACGGATCAGACCGATCGCCGTGTCGAAGGACTGCTTGGAGCCCACGCATTCGAGCACAGCGTCGGCACCATAGCCGCCGGTCATCCCCAGCACCTTGTCGACGGCGGCCTGATCGCGCTCGGGCACGATATCAGTCGCACCGAATTCGCGGGCGAGCGCCGCGCGATCCTCGTGACGGCTCATGGCAATAATGCGCGTGGCACCGCGCATCTTGGCGGCAATCACACCGCACAGGCCAACTGCGCCATCGCCCATGACCACGGCGGTGTCACCGGGCTTGACATCGGCAGAAGCCGCCGCGTGATAACCGGTGGACATCACATCGGAAATGGTCAGCAGCGAAGCGAGCGTCGCGTCGTCGTAGTCTTCCGACGAACCGGGCACCTTGACCACGGTGCCGTCCGCCTCCGGTACGCGCAGGTATTCGGCCTGACAGGCGGAGAAGTAGCCGCCGTGCGGGCACACGGATTCAAAGCCGGCCTTGCACACCGGGCACTTGCCGCAACTGTACGGGAACGGCACAACCACGAAGTCGCCGGGCTTGACGGATTCGACCGCCGCGCCAACCTCTTCGACCACACCGATGGACTCGTGACCCACCTGGCTGTGTGCGGCCTGTCTGCTCAGCCCACGGAAGAACCACAAATCGGAACCGCACACGCAAGTGCGCACCACGCGAATCACGATGTCGTCGTCCTGCCGAAGCGTCGCCTTCGGCACCTCCTCGACGGTCATCTTGCCGGGCTCCACGAATATCGCAGCCTTCATCATTTCGATCATGTCAATCACTCCTTTGTTGTGAATATCTGTCGGTTGCCGGCTATTGTTCGGCGTCGGGCTGCAGGCGCTTCACCTGCTCGATGATGTTCCGGTTCTCTTCGATGAGCTTTCCGAATAGGCGCGATGCCCCGAACTCGGGTCACGGGCGATGGGAGCGATGATGCCGATCTGCTCGTAGTAGCGCAGCGTGGACTCCGGAAGCCCGGAAATCATCGACGCCTCGCGAATCGTATGCCATGTGGTCGTTGTGCTCATATCGTCAACTCTAAAAAGCCTCAAGTACTTGAAGTAAAACGGCGACACGCCCATAAGAAAACGGGCTACGGCAAATGCAATGCCGCAGCCCGTCAGCGCCGGATACGAATCAGGCGCCGTAGCGTTCGAGATAGTCGTCGGCCGCGCTCTTGATGGCGTCGGTCACGTACGGCTGGCCGTCGGACGTGACGATGTTGCGCCCGGCCTCGAAGATCTCGCGCACATTGGCGATGGCGAGCACGGGGAATCCGAATTCCTTCTCGACCGCGGCCACCGCGGACAGGTCGGAGTCCTTCGTCTTCTCCATACGGTCGACGCTCAACACCAGACCGACGATATCGACGTCGGCCTCGGCCCTGAGCTTGGGGATGACCTCGCGCACCGCGGTTCCTGCGGTCATCACGTCGTCGACGAGCAGCACCTTCATGCCGTCGGCCAGCTGCGTGCCGACCATCATGCCACCGTCGCCGTGGTCCTTTTTCTCCTTGCGGTCGAACGTGTAGCCGACCTGCATGCCGTGGCCGGAGGTCAGCGCGATCGCGGTGGATACAGCCAGCGGAATGCCCTTATAAGCCGGGCCGAACACCGTGTCGATGTCGTGCGGAAGACGCCCGGCCTTGATCTCCTCGGCGATCTTCTCGGCGTAGAACGCACCCAGCGTGGCGATCTTGCGACCGTCATTGAACGCGCCGGCGTTGATGAAATACGGCGATTGACGCCCTGATTTCAGGGTGAAGTCGCCGAACTTCAGCGCGTTCGATTCCAGCAGGAATTCGGTGAAGCGATGGTCAAGAGTCGCGATGGTCACAATACCCTCCTCAATTGATGGTTATCTCCAAGTCTTCCCCCGCTGCGAGCTTCGCCGCAAGTTCGGGCCTTGAATCCAACAGGTCGTCGAGCTCGCGGGGCCACGCGCAGTGGTGCCGTCGGATCGTACAGGGCAGCCGCGCCGACCTCGACGGCGTTCGCGCCCGCATACAGGTATTCCAGTGCCTTCTACCCCCGAGTCGATGCCGCCGATGCCGATGATCGGAATGTCGGGCAGCGCCTGACGCACGCGCCACACGTAGCTCAGCGCGATCGGGAAGATCGCCGGGCCGGACACGCCGCCCGTGCGGTTCGAGAGGATCGGTTCGCCGGTGCGGATGTCGATGCGCATGCCGACCAGCGTGTTGATGAGGCTCAGCGCGTCGGCGCCGGCATCCACCGCGGCCCGTGCGATCGTCGTGATGTCGGTGACGTTGGGCGACAGTTTCACGATCATCGGCTTTGAGGTGATCTTGCGCAGGCGGTCGATCAGGCGGTGCAACGCCTCCGGGTCGGTTCCGACGCTCATGCCGCCGTGATTGACGTTGGGGCAGCTGACGTTGATCTCCAGCATGTCGGCGCGCGAGTCGGCCAGTTTCGCCACGACTTCGGCGTACTCGTCGTCGCTGTGCCCGGCGACATTGGTGATGACCGTGGCTCCGAGGTCCTTGAGCTTGGGCAGCTCGTCCACCAGATAATGATCCACGCCGGGATTCTGCAAACCCCACGGAGTTCACCATGCCGGCCGGGGTCTCCGCCGTGCGCGGGCCGGGATTGCCCTGCCACGGCTCTGGGGACACGCCCCTTGGTGCAGATGGCGCCCATCTGGCTCACGTCATAGAACCAACGGCATGCCGCGAGCTGGAACGTCCCGGACGCGGTGCCGACGGGGTTCTTCCATTCGACGCCGGCGACGATGGTCGAATGCTTCCACTGGTGCGGCTCATATACGTTCGTGTCGGTGACGGCATCCATGGTCACGCCTCCCATCCGAGCTGCTGGGCGGTGAACACCGGTCCGTCAGAGCACACCTTGCTGCGCCCGGCGACCGTATCGACCACGCAGGTCACGCATGTGCCGTATCCGCATCCCATGCGCTGCTCCATGCTGAGCTGGCATTCGATGCCCCGCGCGGTCGTCCACAGGGCCACCGCCTTCATCATCGGCAGCGGGCCGCACGACAGCACGACCGGCTCCAGGCCGCCGGCCGCCAGTTCCCCTTGTGATTCCATGCGGTCGAGCAACGTGATGACGTTGCCTTCCGACTCGTCGATGCTCAGCGTGCGGTGTGCGTAAGAGCTCACGATCTCATCGGCGAAATGCACGTTCCTGTAGCCGAACACCGCGGTCGAGTGTGACTTTTCCGACGCCTGCAACCGTTGCGCGGCATAGATCAGCGGCGGCACGCCCAGGCCTCCGCCGACCAGCAGATAGTGTGCGTCGCGTTTCGTGTTGAACGGGCGGCCGAGCGGGCCGAGCACGTCGATCCGGTCCCCGGCATGAAGACGCGAGAACTCCTGCGTCCCCTTGCCGACGACGGCGAAGATGACGCTGACCAGATCGTCGCGCACCTCACTCACCCCGAACGGACGCGGCATCAGCATCATGCTGTCATGGCTGAACAGGTTGACGAACTGCGCCGCCTTGGCGTGGGCGGCGATGTATCCGTCGCGGAACGTCAGGCGGAATACGCCGTCCGACAGCCTGCGCACATCGGTGACGTCGACGGCATGTCGTCCGGGGAAGAAACCGGCGGAAGTCGCTTGGCTTACGACATCATCGACCGGCGTGAAGGTGGCTGCTGGCATACACTCCTCCATACATGTGACCATCAGTTCAAGATTACGGCATGACGATGCCGTGACGCGCTCGTGGCGCAACGAAATGCGGTGATTCGGCGGCGTCTCCCGAAGCCGGTTCACCGCCTCAGCGGTACACGTTGACGCGCAGGTCGTCGCGCATGTCCTGCGCGGCCTTGCGGGCGCAGCGCGCCACCAGGTCGAGCGCGTCGTCGGCGCTCATGTCCTCGCGGTATTCCTCGCTCTTGCGCCATGCGCCGATGATGCCGCGTGAGGAGTTCACGATGGCACCGGAGCCGTCGGCGTCGAACATCCCGGCGACGTCGCCCGCCTTGCCTCCCTGCGCACGTACCCCGGCACGAGGAAGAAAGTGTGGGGCATCCGGGCCCCTAAGCGCCTTGCCCTCCTGCGGATGGGTCGCGCCGACGACCGCGCCGACGTGCGAATACCCGTGGCGTCCGATGGTGTCGGCGCCCCAGCCCTCCACCAGGTCCGCTGTACGTTCGTACAGCTTCTCGCCGCCGGCAAGCTCCAGCTCCTGCAATTCGGAGCTGGAAGGGTTGGACGTCCGTACAAGAACGAAGATGTCCTTGTCGTGCGCCGTGGCTGCCTCGACGAACGGCGTGATGCCATCCGTGCCGAGATAAGGGTTGACGGTGACGGCATCCTCGTGCCAGGGGTCATACAGGCCGTCGCCGTCGGTGACTCCGGACAGATGACCGGCGTATGCGGCGGCCGTGGATCCGATGTCGCCGCGCTTGATGTCGCCGAGCACGTACAGGCCCTGCTGCTGGGCGTATTCGCAGGTCATCGTGTATGTGTCGACCCCGGCCGGGCCGATCGCCTCATACATGGCGATCTGCGGCTTGACCGCGGGCACGATGTCGGCGACCGCATCGATGATCGCCCGGTTGAATTCGAAATACGCTACGGCCAGACGTGCCGCGGGCAATTCGGACTCATCCTCGATGGATTCCCGCACCTCGTCGGTGAACGAATCCACGACCTGCGGCGGGACCAGCGCAGGCGTCGGATCGAGTCCTACGATGCTGGGGTTCTGTGCCTCCTCAATGGCTTCGATCAAACGATCCATGCGTGGTACTTCCTTTCATGTGTCTGTCCCGCCGCTGACGGCGGGTTTGCGGGCCGGTTCGAATCTGCCGTCAGTGAATGCGGCTGAATACCAGCGTGGAGCCGATGATGGTCGCCAGCGGACGCCCGGTGACATGCCATCCGCCGAAGGGCGTGTTGCGGGCCTTGGACAGGAACTTCTCGGGGTCGACGGTCCATGCCTCGGACGTGTTGAGGATGGCGAGGTCGACGTTCTCCGGGTGCTCCACGGCGGACAGGTCCAGAGTGCGCTTGGACGCGCAGGGGGCGGTGACGTTGAGCAGCGCGGCGACGTCGGTCGGCCGGTGGCCCATCAGGCGCGAGGGCGCGACGCTCATCAGCTCGATGAGCCGCTGGTCGGAGATGTAACCCCCGTCGACCAGCACCTTGTGGCACACGCCGTACGCGCATTCCAGCCCGATGATGCCGTTGGGCGCCTCCAGGAAGCCGCGTTCCTTCTCCTCCAGCGTGTGGGGCGCGTGATCGGTGGCCAGCAGGTCGACCGTGCCATCCGCGATCGCGGCAATCGTTGCCTGACGATCCACGGCCGATCGCAGAGGCGGGTTCATCTTCGCCAGCGTGCCGTATTCGAGCAGGTCCTCGTCGCACAGCGCCAGATAGTGCGGCGCGGTCTCACAGGTGATTGGCAGCCCTTCCGCCTTGGCCTTGCGGATCGCGTCGAAGGAGATGGCCGTACTGACATGCTGGAAGTGGATGTGCACGCCGGTCTCGCGCGCCTTCTCGATGTCGCGCGCGACGATCTTCAGTTCGGTGTCCTCCGGGATTCCCGGCACGCCGAGCTTGCGGGAGACCGGGCCGTCGTTGACCGCACCGGTGTCGTGATGCTCGCAATGCTCGATGAGATACAGGCCGCTCTCCTTGACGTTGGCGAGCACCTGGTCGAGGAGGCCGGGCGTCACCGCGGCCCCGTCGTCGCTGATGGCGGTGACCGGGTGGGCCAGTTGCCACGCGTCCTTGCCATCCATGTCATGGCCGTCGAGATGGCGCAGCCAGTCGGCCGGGTCGCTCGCCTCGACGCCGGCGCGGTCCTTGGAGGCGCATACGCACAGGTCGTAGCGCACCGGCAGCGACACGTCGTGCACCCGCTCGTAATGCTGCAGGTAGTCGATGACGTCGCTGCAGCCTGCGTCCAGCACCTCCGCGGCACCGGGTGCGCCGGCCTTCACCGCACGCCCGTCCATGGCGGGGACAGTGTTCGGCATGATGAGTACGTTCGTGTAGCCGCCCGACGCAGCCGCCCTGCAGCCGGACACCATGGATTCCTTATAGGTCTGGCCGGGATCGCGGAAATGCACGTGCGGATCGGCGAAGCCGGGGGCGACCGTCAGCCCGGTGGCGTCGAAGTCACCTTCGATGACGCCGCCGTCCTCCGGCTGATTGCGTGCGTCGGCCGAGGGAATCACCATGTCGATGATCTCGCCGGTGTCCCAGACGCGAATGTTGCGTAAGGTTCAGCATATGCATCTCCTTGTGAGGTTGGCTCTGATGAAGACGGTTGCACCCGCTGGACCGCGGTTTCGGCCGCCAGGGCTTGACGTCCGAAACCGCGAAACGACGGGCGTGAGGTCAGAACTTGGCTTCCTCGTCGCAGTAGTCGCAGCGGTACTCCTGACGCTGCGAATGCACGAGATGGAACATCTGGTCGATGCCACGCTCGGTGGTGGTCACGCAACGGGGATTCACGCAGGTGATGATGTTCACCACGTGTTCCGGCAGCGTGGGCTTGAGCTTGCGGACGATCTTGCCGCCGCGCACGATGCCGACGGTGGCCTGACGGGCGACCAGGCCGAGCACGTCGAGATCGACGTTTTCCTCATCCTCGATCTTGATGATGTCCTTCGTGCCGTACAGGTGGCTGTCGGCGTTCATGATGAGCGCCAGCCGCGTCTTGGACGGATCGATCTTCAGGTACTCCAGCACCTTGAGCGCGGTGCCGGCGGGCACATGGTCGATGATGATGCCGTTTTGAATGCTGGTGACTTCCATCAGGCCTGAACCTCCTTGGGGTCGAGCGGCTCATATCCCGGCAGCTGGTCTCCGACCAGCGAGCTTTCCAATGCCATACGCATGAGCATGCCGTTCTTGACCTGCTCGAAGTAGGCGGCGCGTGGGTCGGCGTCGACCTCGACGGCGATCTCGTTGATGCGCGGCAGCGGGTGCAGCACGGCCATGCTCGGCTTGGCCTTGGAGAGCTTGTCCTCGTCGAGGATGTACGTGTCGCGCAGACGCAGGTAGTCGTCCTCGTTGAAGAAGCGCTCCTGCTGCACGCGGGTCATGTACAGCACGTCGAGGTCGCCGATCACGGAGACGAGGTCCTTGACCTCCACGTAGGAGCAGGACGGCGTCGCCTTGATGCGGTCGATCACATAGCGCGGGGTCTTGAGCTCGTCGGGGCTGATCAGCACGAAACGCACGTTGCCGAAGCGGCACAGCGTCTCGATCAGCGAATGCACGGTGCGGCCGAACGTCAGATCGCCGCACAGGCCGATGGTCAGGTCGGTGACACGACCGAAGCGCGATTGCAGCGTCGCCAAGTCGGCGAGCGTCTGCGTGGGGTGCATGTGGCCGCCGTCGCCCGCGTTGATCACGGGCACGGACGCGGCGCGCGAGGCGACCAGCGCCGCTCCCTCCTTCGGGTGGCGGATGGCGACCACGTCCACGTAGTTGGACACGGTCTTGAGCGTGTCGGCGATGGACTCGCCCTTGGACACCGAGGCGAGCTGCGCGCCGGCGAACCCGATGACCTGGCCGCCGAGCCGCAGCATGGCGGTCTCGAAGCTCAGGCGAGTGCGCGTGCTGGGCTCATAAAAAAAGCGTGGCCAACACCCTGCCGTCGCAGGTATGCGCCACGCGTTTGCGGTTCGCATCGATGTATGCCGCCTTGTGCAGCAAATCTCGAATCTGGGAAATGGAAAGCGTATCCAGCGTGATGACGCTTTGACCGACCAACGGCGTCTCCGCCGGCTCCTCTGTGACTGACACGGCTCACCTTTCATGCGTGAAGCGGATAAGGTGGCCACTGAAGTGACCTATCCGACTATAATGCAGATTTCTGATTTTTCACAGCGACACACACGACCGTCTCATATCAGCGTCCATAAAACAGATGCTCTGCCACGTCGCGGGCCTTGCGCATCGTTCCCATCAGGTCGTTTTCGAAATGCTGCCCGCGGTGGGCATCGTATCCCAGATACACGGCGATGCCGCCCAGCGAATACATGTCGTCGGGCAGGATGTCGGCCTGCGAGACGCGTCCGTTCCACAGGTAGTTGCCGTTGCGGGCCGCCGTGCACATGCGCCACGCCTTGCGCAGCACCGCCGCGTCCCCGCGGTCGATGAACCTGCGGCGTTCCAGCTCGTCCAGCGTCGCGAGTGTCGAATTCAGCCGCAGCGAGGCGTTGTTGCCGGCATGCTGCAGTTGCAGGAGCTGCACGGTCCATTCGACGTCCGACAGGCCGCCCTTGCCGAGTTTGAGATGCCTGTCGCGCCTCACGCCGCGCGGCAGGCGTTCGGCTTCCATGCGCGCCTTGAGCTTGCGGATCTCGCCGAGCTGGGCGTCGGTGAGCGGGCTTATCGGGTATCGCAGCGGGTCCGCGATGTCGTGGAGGAAATCCTCGCCGAGCGCCCGGTCCCCGGCGACGAACCGGGCGCGCAGCAGCGCCTGATGTTCCCACGTGTTCGCCCATGACGAGTAGTACTCCCGGCAGGAGGCGTACGAGCGAATCAGCGGGCCGTTCTTGCCTTCGGGGCGAAGATCCAGGTCGATCTCGATCTTCGGCTCAAGCGTGGTCGGCCCCTGCAGCACCTGCCGCAGCGCGTCGACCACCTTGCGGGCGAACTGGTTGGCGACCTGCTCGTCGGTGCCGTCCGCGGGCCTATACAGCAGGATCATGTCGGCGTCGGAGCTGAAATTGACCTCCTGGCCGCCGTAGCGTCCCATGCCAATCGCCGCGATCGCGGCAGGCGGCTCGCCGAGCCCCATCGCCGATGTCTGATAGCGGATCGCCCATGTCAAGGCCGCATCGATGATGGCGTCGTACACGTCGGTCATGCCGGTCAGGCACGCCGTCTCGTCCATCACGCCGCTGAGCCGGGCCAGACCGATGCGCTCGATCTCGTGGCGCCTCATGGCTCGCATCGACGTCGCGAAATCGTTGATGCCGTCGGCGTTGCGGCTCAGAGAGGACCGGCATTGCACGTCCAGGCTCTCGCGCGAGCGTGCGACCAGCGCGTCATCGTCGCCAAGCCAGGTGACCGACTCCACGGACTTGTTCAGCGCGTCGCCGAGGAAACGAGAGTTCGACAGGATGTGGCACAGCCGTTGCGCGGCCGAAGTGGAGTCGCGCAGGAAGCCCAGGTACTCGCTGTCCGTGCCGAAACGCTCCTCAAGCTTGCGCCAGTTCAGCAACCCCATGTCGGGGTTCTGCCCCTGCCCCAGCCATTGCAGCACGGCCGGCAGCAGTATGCGGTTGATCTTGGAGGCGCGGGACACGCCTGCGGTGAGCACGGCCACATGCCGCATGGCGGCCTCCGGGTCGGCGAATCCGATGGACGCGAACCGTTCGTAGGCCACCTGCGGGGCGAGCGAGAAATCCTCGCCGTTCAACGCCGCGATCGGCAGCATCGGGCGGTAGTAGATGTCCATGTGCAGCCGGCGCACCTCGCGCCGCGTCTCGTCGTATTTCGCGACCAGCTCCTCGGCGTGCAGGCCAAACGCGCGGGCGAGCCTGCGCAGCTCGGGGTTCTGGCTGAGCTTTTCGACGTTGACGTCGCGCTTCTTCTCAAGTCCGCCGACGCTGCCGTCGCCGAGGTCGGGGAACAGGTGCGTGCGTTTGAGCGCCCACATCTGCTGACGATGCTCCATCACCCGTTCGAAGCTGTAATCCCGGGCGAGCTTCGCGGCCTGCTTGCGCGACACGTAGCCGCCCTCGGACAGCCTGCGCAGCGATTCCAGCGTGGCGCTGGTGCGCAGCGTCTCATCGGTGCGGCCATGCACGAGCTGCAGCATCTGCACGGTGAATTCCACATCGCGCAGGCCGCCGCGGCCGAGTTTGATCTCGCGGTCCTTGAGCGCGGGCGCGATGAGGTCCTCGACGCGCTTGCGCATCTGCTGACAGTCGTAGACGAAGTTCTTGCGCTTCGACGCGCTCCACACCATAGGCCTGGTCATGCTCATGTATGCGTCGCCGATCTGCGGGTCCCCCGCGACCGGGCGCGCCTTAAGGAGCGCCTGGAACTCCCAGTTCTGCGCCCATTTCTCGTAGTATGCCTGATGTGATTCCAGTGTGCGCACGAGGGAGCCGTCCTTGCCTTCCGGCCGCAGTCCCCCGTCGATCTGCCACAGTGCCGGTTCGGCGACTCCCATAATCACCGACTGGCACACGCGCTGCAACATCGTGCCCATCTTCGTGCCGATGCGGTACAGCTGCTGCTGGCTGGTGTCCGCGTCGGCGGCCTTCACCACGTAGATCAGGTCGACGTCGGACACGTAGTTGAGTTCGCGCGCGCCGAGCTTGCCCATGCCGATGATGGCGAAACGGCAGTGCTCGCTGCCGGTGATCTCATGCCGGGCTATGGCGAGGGCGCCTTCAAGGGCCGCATCGGCGAGGTCGGACAGCTCACTGCTGATGCGCGGCTGCAGGGCGATGGGGTCGTCGCTCATGGTGTCCTGCGCGATGATGGCGGCCAACTGGTTGCGGTACGTCCTGCGCAGGGCGGTGGCGGCGTCGGCAAGGTCCATCGTGGCTGTCGGGGACATGCGGTCGTTCGGGTCGGCTCCGACGGATTCGAGCACGTGCGCCCGGCGCTGGTCATGGTTGTAGAGGTGACTGTTGCAGTGGTCGGTCGCCGCGGCCTGAACCAGGTCGGGGCGGAACCGCATCAGCTTGCCCATCGCGTCGGAGACGCCGAGCACGGCGACCAGCTGTCGGAACGCCGTGTCGTCGGGCACGATGTCGTCAAGCGCGCGGCCTTGGCTCACCTGCGCGTTGACGATGTCGACGAGGTTGCGCAGCGCGACATCGGGATCACAGACATGCTGAAGCGCGTCAAGCAGCAGGCCGCAGCGTGCCGCATCGAATCCGCTGGCGGAGAGCTGGCGGAACAGTGAACGGGCTTCGTCGAGATTCTGCAGGCCTGCGTGGATGAGTTCGCGTGCGCTGGTGTCAAAGGTTCCCGGAACAGTCATAACCTACAATTTTACAAGAAACCGTGCCTCCTCGGCCGCGATGACACGGCCGTGTCGTGGCCGGATGGACATAATGGCGGTATGCAACTGTCATCCGCAGAACTGATCGTAACCATCGTCTTCGCCATCGTCGGCTTGCTGATGGGCTTTGTTTCCGGTGCCATGCCGCTGCAGCCGCAGAGGATGACACCTGCGCAGGCGACCGCGCAGAAGATGCTCGGCTTCGCCATCGTCGCGGTCGTCGTCGTGCTTGCCCTGGCCTCCATGAACGTCGCCATGTGGACGACGCTCATCGCCGTGGCTCTGGGCATCGCTATCGCCAACGTTCCGGTGATTCGCCGGACCGTGACCACGCGGATCGCGTGGTTCGCGCCCAAACCCGACTTCAGGCGCAGCAAGCGTCGCCGTCGCTGACGGCAGATACGCGGC
>ENA-OQCV01000075-OQCV01000075.1-human-gut-metagenome-genome-assembly--contig:-NODE-75-length-27392-cov-4.151036_pt1 | contig 27392 bp, 50 predicted proteins | sample MGYA00242766_ERZ504592 | MGnify/ENA primary metagenome ERZ504592 (study PRJEB26092, sample SAMD00036315) | human gut metagenome | host: Homo sapiens | study: EMG produced TPA metagenomics assembly of...
CTTTTGATTGATTATTTGTATCATATAGTGTCATTTTTTTGTTAATAGATGTTCTTTTCCCTAAAGTTTGTGTTAAGATTATGAGAAAAGTTCCTTTTTATGGGTTTATGTAATAAGAAAAGTTCCTTTTTTGTGTGTTGGTATGATTATCAGGATTTTTTTTATCAGCTAGTGATGGTAGTACCCTTAAAAATGAAAGGGTAACTATCTGAAAAACAACAGATAATGGTAAAAAATCAGGGACAAAAACCCAACTTCTTAGGGACCAAAAACCCAACTTCTTAGGGACGAAAAACCCAACTTCTTAGGGACAAAACCCAACTTTTAGACCCCTCCTAGGGACAAAACCCAACTTTTATTCATCTTCTTTTTCTTCTCCAATCATTCCGGGGAGTATTTCTACTTCTTTTAATAATACGGATAAACAATATTCTGCTTTATTTGAAATTTTATTCCAGTTATCTCTAACATATTCGCCTAGATAAAGCATCTTAGTTACTACTGCTTTATAGTTGCTTAATGTAATCTGTGGAATAAACTGCTGCAAATGCTCGTCCTTCATTGCAAAGTGCAAAGAACAAAAATTCGTTATCATCTTCTTTTGTCCTTTTAATAGTTCTTCTTCCTTCTTTGATAATGCAGACTTAATAACTTTGAAATTAAGTTTATAAGGCTGTGTATCGCCTGAATTACGATAAACTTCTGCCATTTCAAACCAGCAATCAGCCTGTTCAAACAAATCATCGTAAACAGGGCGTATTACACGTTTATACAAATCTTTAAATTCGGGGTATTTATCTTCTAATTTTAAGAATTTCCGAAATCTATCCACATAGATAGAAAAACCACCTTTTTCTTTCCATGAGCTAATCAGCATATACATTCTTATTGTATATCTACTTTGCGCTCTTAAAGCTATCTCTTTTATATAGCGTGTAAAACCTCTATCAACATTAATGAAAACTTTAGCAACCTCTCTATCCATTTCTAAAGAAAAACCTCTTGAATAAGGAGTTTTGGGTATATTTGCCTTAGTGAATAAACCAGTAATAGACCAACTATCCTCACCTGTTATTGGGTCTTTAACATCAAGCTCTACAGGAATACTGATTAATTTACGAACCATGCTTTTTACTTCCTTGTATTGGTCTGGATTAACGCCCAAATCCCGATATGCGATATCTACTCTTATACGGTCTGAATATTCTTGAAATAAAGATAATTGCTCGCATGGAATAGATGTACCATATTTATCTAGATGCTGAATACTTAATTCTATGACATCCTGTAATTTCTCTATAACAGCAATTAAGATTCTAATCTGTACTGTCTTAAAATCACCAGCCATTAATGTAACTACATTAGGTTGTTTCAGCCATGTGGGATTTTCTGGGAGTTTCACAGGAAGATTTGTACGAGGATGCCCTTTCCTAATTCTAACAATCTCACCGTCTATTTCTTCTTTTTCTTCTTTCACCGCACGTTTTCGGGCTTTTATTTCTCTATTTACCATCGCTTATTATTTTGACTGATTAATACTCCAAAAAAAATGTAGAATAAAGAACACAAACATAAACTTGGCTATATAAAATAGCCCTATGAAAATCATTCTAAAAATAGCAATGATAATTTCTAATAGATTTCTTATTATGTTCCTCCAGTCCATTTTCTTTGTTTTATAATTCCTGTCGCCAAAGCTCCGGCTGCACTATTGTATAACCAGCACTTTGCAAATATACTCTTTTAAATTCATCGGGCAACGTTCCTTCAAGGAATTGCTTTTTATGCCTTGATGCAGTTCGGCGGTCATATGGACTATTTTTAGACCAACCTCTTTTAAGAATTAGTTCCTTAAAGCATTCATCTAATGTTTTTGCTTTATCTATCATAATCTTTTCGTAAAGAAATTATAGGGTTTTTCATCCCTTTATACGTTTCACAAGGATTTCCTAACAGTTCGCACATAACAAAATGTACAATTTTTCCTTCATCCAATGATAAATTCGATTTATTTGCTAATTCTACAACTAATGTATATTGATAACTATAGTTCTCAACAACAATTTCTTTTTCATTGGAAACTTCATTGTAAATCTTTCTATACTTATGCCATAAAGACGTATTAAAAAGCTCTACCGTAAGAAAATTGTTTACCTGCTCTGTTGTATAGTCTTCTGGCAAACGTTTCCCTGTAAGTCTATAAACAGCCTCCATTTTTGCTTTTTTTGCCTACAAACTTTTTTTTCCCAATCATCTGACAAGAAGGAAGTTCATCCCTAGATATAAAAGGCTTCAAATCTGACACCCTACGATATACCTTATATTCAATAAACATTCTATCTATATTTTGATTATATGACATCTATTCCCTTTCACACTATTCGAAAAATTATGGTCATTTATCCCAATCATAATTATCGTAATCTATTTCCTTTCCTGTAGCATGGCATTCAGCCACATAATCAGCCCATTTTTTTCGCTTCGTCACATCAAAAGGCATACGTAGAAACTCATCCTTCCAAGGCTGTATAAAGTAACCAAAATCGTGTTTGTTCGTTACATACTGAACAGCATCTCTAATGGCGTTATACTCATATCCTTCTTTCAACAATGGTTCGTCACCCAGTTTAGAGTATATGTTTGCCACTTCCCGAAGCATCTTTGCAAATTCTTTGTATGTGGCAAAATTCTTTTCTTTTTATCCATAATCATTCTTTTTTGTTTTGAGTATTAATTTTTTTCCGATGAAAGTATTGGTTGTATTCAACACCCCGGCTGAATCTCGACTTTTGCCATCTCTTATGAAGATTCCTTCTTCTTTCAACCGTTCATAATCAAATTCATTCATCATGATAATGACAATATTTTCATTTGTATATAGCTTACACTTCATAAATTGAGTACCTTCTATTTTTCCAATTACGTCTATTTGGATTGTTCTTTCATTCATAATTCGTTTATTTATATATCGATTTGAGGATTATTCTTGTTTTTTTAACTTCATATCCCTTTTCTCTGAGATACGCTGCTATATACTCATCATCTCCGACATCATTAAGGACATCGAAAAGATAACCTTTTACATAACTGGCTACTGCAACCGCATTTGCATACTCGATGTTCTGCGAAATGAATCTCACTTTCTCTGTTCTTCCTAAGCCTCTGAAGGCTTCTTCAATTTTGCTCATATTTATACTGTTTTACGCTAATTCTGTTTCAATAAACTTCATCATCTGATTGTGAAAAGAACCACTCCATTTTTTGCGCAGCCTTACAATCATCAATGGAAAGATTCGATTCCTTAATTATCCCTATTGCGATTGCTGGCATATCTCTGACTACTACAATATGCTGAACAGCAAACCAAATACCATCAATAAATTCATTATTCATATCTTCATTTTATTGGTTAAAACTCATATTCACTTTCATTGAAATTTTCGATTGAATAAATTAAACCACCGAAGTCACCTGCTGAGAAGCCTCCAGTAATATTACTTCGATGTGTTCCCTTATACTTACCAAAGGTTAATGTTCTTTCTTGATTCATTACTATTCTGTTATGCGTTATTTGGTATGATAATCCCATTTTATCTTGACTTATATATCTGGAAAAGAGACCTGTGAACTAAAGACTACTCTTTCTTTTCCTTACGCCTCGATTTGAGAAATTCTTTAGCCGCTTCTTTGTCCTCATGTACTTCATCTGATACATAATATATTATAGCCTTTGAATTGTGAGGATTGTTTTTCCACTTTCTTCCTATTGCATCCGGATTTACAACATATCCTTCTTTTGCCCATTGCAGGGCTGTTAGGCTCTTTTGGTTCATTCTCTTATACCAAAGAACCTTACGATGCATTTTTGTCCGGGGAGTAATTACTCCGTCTGCACATACCAGTCCTTCACAGTTGTAACCGGGGCTTTCCAGAAATTCAATTTCTTTTTGAATTTCTTTTATGCTCATTTTCTCGATGCGTTCCATGTATTGTGCAATCGTTTCATCTGTCATATCCGCTGCCATATTTCATGAATTTATGTATTAAAATAAGGCTATTAACTAGTTTAATAGCCCATTTTTGATTTCAAATACTATCAAACGTATTTATCCAATTCTTTTTCTAGCTTTTCCCTATCAATCTCTGGAAATAGTTCAAGAACAAGACTTAGCGAATCGCAATAATTGTTTGCATAGTTTTCTGTATCCATCAATCGTAACACCATTGAACAAAAAATTACTCTTTTCCTGCTTAAAAGTACGATTTAACACAGAACTAGATAATCTGAAAATTTTCTTCTCTACTCCAATCATAAATTAATCCTTTCACATTTCTAATAATTGACTATCAATCTGTAGTTTTCTTCAATGCTTCAAAAGAAGACAAGTAATCATCAACAGCTTTATTTAACGCTGCATATTTATCTTTCCACGTCCTTATTTGCCGTTGTGTTTCAATATACCTATCATTCAAAGTTGCATAATTCTGAATAGCAAATCTAATAGCTTTAGCATCTGTTTTTTCACCAGATAAGTTTTTTTAGATTTTCTAACTCTGCGCAGGCTGCATCGTCTAAGCGTAATGTAAACTCTTTTTTCATAAAAAATGATTAATGAATTAATACTGAAAAATAGCACTAACAGTTGGCTACGAAATGGATTTAAGAAGCAATGTTTCATGATTTTGTTTGCTGTTCTTTATACTGGCAGCCAAACCAGCTTTAAAGGTTTGTTTATCTCTTTATTTTCAATACTCAAAGATAGTGATTTTCTATAAATGTCGCAAATAATAGGACAATTATTTTTTGTTAAAAATGGTTTTAGGTTTATAGACTGCCGAGGTTTTATTTTTCCCTAAAGTTTTTGGTATCATAATAATGTTCTCTTATCGTCCATGCCGGGCAGAACCCGGAAAAGTACGGTATCAAATACCTTCCCGGTTTCTCTCCAGTGCAGGCAGAAAAGGTATCAATTCTACTGGTAATTTTCCTGTCCGAATATATGTTGAACCATTGCATAATTTTCACCACTGTTAGACTTATGCAGCTTATCATCAATCAAAAATTTTTACTTCGACTGTCTTAGGTAGCTGTAAATTTTCAAGGTTTTCTTCATCTTTAGGTATAGGGTAGGCAGATAGCCATAAATATGTTCCTTGTTTGGCTTCTTGCTCAAATGTGAATGGACTTTCTACAATAGTTTCTTTGGCAGCTTCTTCGGGAGCTTCGGAAGAAATATCTACTCCTACTGTATAATGTATTAGAAGTTTGAAATTTTCTGGGTCGCTTACGGTAGCTTCATAACGTACTTTTCCTGTATCTCCTGTAGGTGGAGTATCAGGGTCGTTGTTATCGTCTTTATTGCATCCAGACAACATAAGGCTTAAACCAATCATTACTAATGATAAATACTTTTTCATATTGTTTCTTTAAATAGTTGATAATTCAATGTGTATCGTTCCATTTGCAGCATTATATGCTACTTCCTCAATATTGGTGAACCGTCTTATTGATTCTTTCCATTCTTCTGTTTGTGGATTGTGGTAATATTCTTCTTCTAATAGACTTATCAAATTATTTATTTGTTTGTCAGATAGATAAATCTTTTCTCCAACCCTTGGAACTACAGGTAATTGGATTGGTATAGAAATATTGTTCACACCATCTATAGGAATATGGATGTTTATTTCTATCATAGCCATTTCATGTTTAGTATATTTTTGGACGGCTTAAATTTAACAACTTCCTTTTCTGGAACTTCTACAGGTTCTCCAGTTGCCGGATTTCTAGCTATCCGAGCTGGCTGAATAATCTTTTTGAAAGTACCAAAATCTTTTATAGAAACATCTTTTTCTCTTAGATTTTGAGATAATTCTTTGAAAAAAGCTATCAATTATTTCTGCTACTTCTTTTGTTGGTTTATTTGCCTTTTCAGCAACCATTTTGATTAAATCAGTCTTATTCATTTGCATATCAATAATATTTAATTACTTAAATCACTTAAACAAATTTCAGGAATAATTTGGGTATAGTCTTCTGTATCTGGTCTATAATGTATTGATTCAACTATATTGACCTCACAGATAACATCATATACCCATGCTTTAAAATTCCCTTCTAAATCATCTTCACCATCATTGAATTTATTAAAATCACTTTTTAGCTTCATCTGTTAGATATTCTAATAAATTTTGATAGGTAAATTCATTCTGAAACATTATAATGTGAGGTGAAATTTCTTCGCCTATCCTTGGAAGATGCGGAAAATTCCAATCACCCTTTACCTTCATTCCTCTCTCTTTAAAAAAATGGCTATAAATTATAAATTCTATTTTCATATTAGTTTTATTTTAAAATCATCGTTCAGTACAAGCTTTCTTTCCATCGGTTGCCCGTTTTTATCATGAAATCCAGTTAACACAGGTGTTTCTTTTTTCTCGCAAAGTTCTATTGCTTCTTCGGGAGTTATAGAACGTCCTGACATTTCACGCCAAATGACAAAATCACATTTTATGGCTTCATTTCTATAGTTGGAACAATTATAGGCTTTTTTGTTTATATATAAGTTTCCTCCACACTTAGGACACTTACACAATGTATTGTCAAAAGAAATATCTAAGTTCTCTGTTAGAACCAGCCGTGAAGAAAAATTCATTTCCTTCTCTTGATTTAAATCCAGTCATAAACGGTGTTTTTTTTTCCTCTGGCAAGTATTTCTGCTGCTTCCAATGGTATTTCTCTTTGTGCAATAGTTTTGGGTATATAGAGGTTACAAACTCTGTTGTTGTCCTTGTCCTTTTGTGAATACCCTTTACAAGCATATCCATTTAGTAAAATTTCAATTTCTCTACCACACACAGGACACGGAGTTTCTAATACTTCATTTACGAAAGAAGGAATAACGATTCCATTTTCGATAGTCAGATATGCAGAAAAAGGAACTCCTTTTTTATTATGGAAGTCATGAAATATATCTGTTTTCCCTGTTGTTATTAATTGCCTGGCTATTTCTTCTGTAATCTCTTTTCCCCAATATGAATGATAAATATTAAATGTACATTTGTCATTCATGTTTTTGAAGTAATTACAGGAATATCCTAAACTGCCTTTCATTATGTGTCCTTTCTGGCAAATAGGGCATAAGCCTAAATCTTTGATTGTATCATTATCCATTTAATATCCTCCTTTACTAATCCATTTAATACCGTTTAAAATATTATCTACTTTTTGTTTCCCACTATTTACATATTTAAATTGTCCGGGTACAAGTGTTTTTAGTACTCCAGCCCTTTTAGCGGATTTCATTTGTCGGCATACAGCGTATGCAAGTCCTCGCATTCGTCTAAGTTCATTGACCACATGAATACATAAATCTATCCTTTGCTTATTATCCATAAGATTTTTTTCACCGCCTTGCAATGCTATATTGTTTATGTATATCATTAAATCTACACTTCGACTGATAAGCTCATACTCTGTTTTTGCAATTATGGTTAATAATTTAGGGTCTCCAACTGCATATTTAGCTGCTTCGGATTGGTATTTAGCTATGTCTCTAGCTAAGGTTGAAGCATAAATAATATCTTTTCCATTTTTCACAACTGCATTAACTGTAGAAAGATAGTTGTATGTCTTCTCCTGTAAGGATTGAATTTGATTCATTTTTTGTTGGATTAAAATTTGAAAGTTGCGGATTTTTGTTTCCTCACTTTGTATGTCTTTCAATACACCTTGTTGCTCCTGATGGGAATAAACCAATGTTCCAATCATTACCGGGTCAATGACAATAGATTGTGCTAGTCCCTTTTTATGTTGCCTAACAGTAACATTAGGGAAAAAAATAAAAGCACTCTTTTCATATCATTATCTGTTTGTAAATTCATATATTCCTTTTTTGCTTTTTTTGGTTCTTCTACTCTATTTCTGATGGTTTGAATTATATCACTATTAGCTTTAAGACCATTCATCAGTAGTTCTGGTGTTGATTTATCGCCAGAATAAATGTAGATATTGGTGTTGTTTATTAAAGACTGGATAAAACTTTGCTTTTCTTCATAATCATATACACGATATAATTCTATGTAGTTAATCCTTTTTGAAAGCACTCCTTGATATATTTTTATTTGCTCTCTAGTTATAATCCATTTTGTACAAAGTAACATTGAAATATATCTGTAGAAAATTATAAATATCAACAATACTAATATCGTTCCACTGATAAATTTTAATAATTCATGTTCTCTTATATATTTACTAAAAATGAATACGAAAATCGCTAATGTGATTAAAAGGAAATTCTTCATTAACCAATATCGGAATTTAGGCTTTAATATAATATCATCAGAAGCTATGTTTGTTCCATCATTCATAACTTAATACTTTTTTTTTGTTCATGTTGTTTCATTAGAATTTCATTGAAATCTTTGCTTTTTCTGCTTTATGAGAAATCATAGGAGCTATTATTTTGCTTTTTTCCCTAAAACTTTCTAGTGAAACGTCATTTTTGTTAATAGTGAATTCTCTACCCTTAGTTTTAAACAGCACATCATCTTTATTTTCTTTTATTGTCATTTCTGTATTACTAATGATTCCAGACACTTTAATGTCATACAAATTACCGTTTAAATCATTATCAAAACAGGTATGTACTTTAGCTTGTGGGTATCGCAATAAAGTGTTTTTTATTTGATTAACTGAAATGTACCCTCCTACACTACAAAAAACACTTTCTTCTAATTTGATTTTGTTAGCATTGAGCTGATAGAAGCTCATAGCATCTAAAGCGGATTCTGCAAAGTATATATGTTTTGCCATTTGGGGGTGTGGGCAAAAATCAGCAATCCAAAGCGAGTTACTTTTATCACCTCCGGCAGCCATTCCTTTGAATCCATAGTTTCTTAATTCGTAATTTGTTACTTTGTTGTCTTTATCTTTTGGATTAATATAGGGAAAACCTATATTATAATAATTGCCGTTTCCTTGTAAGTCTTTAACCCTTGTGATAAATGGTAGAAACTTTTCTACGACTTGATGATTTATATTTCTTTCATTTGTGAGAAATCTTAAATCAGCGAGTGTAGTAGGAAATTCTTTTATATCTATCTCTGTCAAAAGATTTGTTTTCTGCTTTTACAACTTTGAATGCTTCATATTTAGGACTATAAGGCTCATTTGCGTAATGTCCTAAAATCATATTGATTCGCACAAATGTATTTTGATGTTGGAATTGTGGGAAGTCGTTAATATGATTTTTGATGAACTGAATTAAATCTCCACCTTTATAATTCCTATCATAGTAGTGTTCTTGTACACTATGAGGATTCTTGATGATGATTTCATCCAACTTGTTACCTGCTCCGTCTGTCAGTTTAAAAATCAGGCGAAACCTTTCCATTTGCTAATGTCTTGTTTATATCCTAAATCTTCAAGTATTTGAATGATGGATATTTTAGCCTTATAATCGTCAAATGTTAGCATAATATTATAGTTTCATTGTTGGAGTATCATTAATTTTTTCCGTAGGTTCTACCATATCCGAGAATAGATGCTTCTTGCTTCGCTGTTGCTTTAATAGAACTATCTATTTTATCCATTTGGGTAGATATTTGTTCTCCGACAGTTTGTTTAGTAGCTTCCCTAGAGCTGGAATATGTTTTTTCTACTTCCTTGTAAGAAGCATAATCTTTAGAAAGTTTATGTTTCTCTAAAAAGGCAGCCATTTCGGTGGGTTTATCTTTAAAAATTTCATCAATCCCTTTAGCTCCTTTTTGGGCTACAAACTCTAATCTTTCTTTATCAGATATATATCTTTCTTTCCCTATTGTTTGTTCTTTCTTTTCAGTCGCTTTAATTTCTATAGTATTTGCATCTTTGATTGATAATCCATTTCTGGCATTCAAATCTAGTTTTACTTTTGCAGCTTTGTTTAGTTCCTCGTTTACAATGGTAATTTCTTTTCCATTTTTGAGATTTTCTTGCTGCATAGGAGTAAGCTCTATTCCTCCAAGTTTTTGGGGAATATGAATGTCTTTTGCTTTTATTGATACTATCTCATTAGTATCTTTGTCACGTTGGTGCAATGTTCTTTCTCCTTTTGAATTAGTCTTTACTACGACATTATCAGCTTTTAGGGCTTTTATTTCATCCTTAGTAAAGGATAAATCATTTTTTATTTCTTGTCGTTTAGGAATGAGCAAGATAGCAATCCCAGCGATTGGGTAAACTACTGTAATAGCTGCGATTGCTAGTTTTCTAGCATTGATACCATCAATTTTGATGCGTTTACCTTCTTCTTTGAAATCAATTTCGTTGGTTTTTAATTTAGATTTATTTTCAGGTGTATTCTCGGCTGTTATATATTTAAGAGTTGTTGCTTTCCCCTCAAAATGGAGTTTTCCATTTTCTGTTTTATAAGACACTTTTTCATTGTCTAGAAGTGTTCTATTACCGGGAGTATCTTCAATGGAAAAATTTAGCATACCTGTTTTTTTCCCATTTTTGATGTTTGCAATATCTTCGGGGCTTAAATTTTCCGGTTTAACTCCTACTTCATTAAACTTGTTCCAGTCTATATCAACATATGAACCTTTACCATCTAGGGTTTGGTTTTGTTCATAAGCATATCGATAAAGGTCTTCTCCTTTATATGCAATTTTATTTTCAAGGTCAATGACTGTAAATCCGTCTTTATATCCTTCATTCTTGTTAGTACCTTGTTTTATATCATCCCATTTTATAATTGCAACATTGTGGTTTTCTCGTAAATATTGGCTATATTCTTGGAAATTATTGCTAGCTTGTTCTTTATCAAAGAAACTGATTATTCTTTCTTTAGATTGCTCTAATAAAGATTCTCTATTATCTCCTAAATTGCCAAGTTTAAGTGTATTCAGTGGATAAGTATATGTTTCATTACCTTTGGAAAAGGTAATATCACCATTCCGATATTCTTCTGAATATCCAAGAATTGCTGCTATTGCTCGGAATTGTCCGGCATTTTCATAACTATATTGCAAAGCTTCAAATTTTTTCTTTTCTTCCATTTTATAATTTGAATTTATGTTCTACTTTAGATTGCGATTCATTTCCAAGTGTTGTTTTTTGTCCTTTCATGTATTCTATATATTCATTTCTGTTTTTTATCAGTATGAATAGTTCCTATAATTTGTGGGTTATGCCGGTCATAAGCTATTTTCTGTTTCTGCTCGAAGTCTAGGAATTTTATTCCTCTTGGATTATTTAAATCTAATCTTATGGCAATTTTTTCTTTGTCAACATTCAAAATTAATTCCTTACCTGATTTTAGAGTTTCCTTTTGTTGCTTATCCAGCTCAACACCTTTTATGTTTGAAGGTATTGAAATACTTTTGATTTTTGTTTTAAGCAATTCGTTTGTTTCAGGGTCTAATTGTACGAGATATTTTTCATTGTTAATAGTTTTTGTTATTATCTCGTTATCTTGAAGTCGTTCTAACTCCTTTGGTTTAAGGTTTATATCATTCATTATTTCTGGTCTGACTGGATGAACTTTAACGCCAGCATTGTTGCTATCTTTCCAGTACAAACTTATTTTTCCTTTCATACTTATTTCTTCTCCATTATTATCGTGAAAAGAAAGGTCTAGTAAACTGGTTCTCTTTCCAGATAATAGAGCTGTGATATTTGCCTTATCCAAAGACCATATCTGTTTTTTGATATTCCTATTAGTTCTAATTCTTTATATGGAATATCATTTTCATTAAAAATAGCTTGCTTTTTATCCATGTAATGTATATTTTTGCTCAAAAGTAATAAAAATATCAATATGAAGAATAAATTTATCATGTTTTTTACTTATTCATTGTTTTTTTCAGTGAATGGCTACTGTCAGTTTAATACGGTATTACAGAAAAAGGATATTCCTAAAGCGGAACCTGTATTAGCAACGACAGAAAATAAATTGATAGAAGAAAAAGAAAAGGCTGTTGTCGTCAATGATGCTTTGACTACAGAACGACTTGCATACTGGAAGCAAAGAAGGTATTTATCTTTGCCCATTGATTCAATGGTGATAACTTCCCATTATGGTAAAAGAAAAGACCCATTTACTGGAAAAATAGCAAATCATAGAGGGATAGACCTTAAAGGCAACAACGACTATGTTTATTCGATAATGCCGGGAATGGTTGTAAAAACAGGAAAAAATAAAGGGTTGGGCAATTATGTAGAAGTGCGTCATGGTGATTTTACTTCTATCTATGGGCATTTATACAGTGTGCTTGTAAATGCGAAACAAGCTGTTGAAGCTGGGCAACCAATAGGCATTAGTGGAAGTACCGGGCGCAGCACAGGAGAACACTTACATTTTCAAATGGAATACAAAGATAAAACTATAGACCCTAAGCCAATTCTTGATTATATTAATGAGGTAATCAGAACTGTTAAAGGACAAATTTCACAGCAAATAGATAATGAGTTAAGACGCAAATAAATAGAAAAAGAGGATTGGAAAAGCCAGTCCTCTCTTTTGGAAGAATCAGAAGAACCTTTTTTAATCCTTTTTCTTGTCTTTGAACTTTTTCTAGTGAAGATTGAAGTTGTGACAGAGCTTCTTTCATTCCTTTTTTTACTTCAGGATTCGTTACGGATTCAATAAGCTCTTTTCCTCTTTGAATGTTAGTGTTAAGTATTTCTTTATTCTTCATCTGTTTTGAACGACTTTCATCTATAAAAATAGATGGCATACTTTTGCAACTCCATTCACCATTTACTAGATTGAAATCTTTAATTCTTTCTTTCGCTAAGTAGGTGTGGATAGAAATCTTATCTACAGCCTTATCACTGTATAATTGATTTGCAGATTTCATTAGTCCATTTACGGCTTTGTTATGTGAATCAATATCGGCTAATCGTCCTTGTCCTTTACTTAGTACTTCTTCTTGATACCTGTTGTAAAGTTCTAGTTGGGTAAACTCCTTGGGGGCTGCAATAATATATGCTTCAACTCTAAATCCTGCATCTTTAAATTTTTGTGCTGTCTTTAAAGGTACATCTGGATTTCTCATAGTTCCTTCTATAATAATATTGCATTTCCGTTTAATGGCTTCTTCTATTAGTCTTTCTGTAAAACGCTAGGAAAAAATCTGGGTTTCAATGGGGTATTTAATAGGGTCTTTTATTAGTTCCTTATTGGGGTGAAACTGTCTGTAAAGGTCACCATTAACAGTGAGAAAATCTAAGTTAGGATGGTCTTTCTTTGCAACATTTATAAGAGTGCTTTTTCCGCAAGCTGGTTGTCCACCTAAGATTATAGCAATAGGCTTTTGTGATGATATATTGATGTCCTCAAATAAGCCATCTTTTTTTGTTCAAAGATGGCTTCTACTTCATAGCGTTGCATAATATGCTTTCAATTTAGGTGCGTAATAGTTTTGTATCTTATCCATGACTGATAAGCGCACATTTTCAGAAACTTCAAACTGCAACAATCCATTTGCTATTTTTTCTTCTGTGTTGAGAACAGAAAGTTCTTTTTGCAGTAATTTTTTTTCTGTTTTCATCCTTCTCTTCTGATATTTCATCTATCTTCATCATGCGGAGTGTCCCGATAATGTCGAGCGCAACATCCAAGCTCATTTCTTTATTCATGGTTCATTATAGTTTTATGATTTATACTTCAATAGATTCTGTGAATTTTAATAATGGAATAACTTTCACTGTATGAAATGAAAGTTGGTTAAAAAGCTTATGGGTCTTTAGCATTTCAATCGCTGCATCAGCCGTAACAACACCTTGTTCATAAAGCCGGATTGTTGCATATAACTGGTCATTGGCAACGGGTCCCATTATTAAATCATAGCTGTTTTTTCCTTTTCCTCTGCGGTTATTAACTACAAACTCCAGCCACTCTTTTGTAGCCCCATCAAATCGAAGGACTGAAAACTCTCTATCAAGAATATTATCGGGGACTTCATAAACTGAAACGACCGCTTTTTTACCATGTTCCCGATTTCTTTTGAGTATTGCCCACTTCTTAGCCTGTTCAAAATTAGTTGTCGTATAGAATCCTTTTCCAAAGTCAGTAGCTTTACGCCCTTTCTGTATATTAGGGGATTTGACGGTAACTGTTGAGCCGTGATATAGTTTCATGCCTTTTTATTGATATAAGTTATTATAGTATCTAATATATACTCTGTATCTTGTGTGTGCAGCATTTCAAAATTTTCATATAGAAATTCAAAAACGCCATGATTGGAAAACAGCAAAAGAGTTTCTTTAGCACTTATATTTTTAGTTTCCCTGTAATTTTCAGCACAAAATCATTTGAAAAAGCAATATCTTTGGATTGTCCTTTTGTACTTTCTTCTGTTCTGTTTTCTCTTTTTCTAATGCTTCATAAAGTGATAATGTACTTGAATACCATAGTTTTGTGTTCTCGTCCAATAATGCCTTGTACAAATTGGAAGAATATATATAGTATAACGCATCTTCTAAAGGTAGCGTTTTTCTTTTCATGACTGTATCAACCAATTCTCTCATAACAAATGGGAGCATAGCCGAACCAAGTTCATTTTGATATGTTTGATTAGTTTCCATAACTATTTATTTTCTAATTTTATATAGCTATCTTGCTGATGTCTTTAGCAAAGATAGAGAAAAAAGCAATCATCATAGACCTATTGTATTGATTAGTTTGTAAATAGGTTCTTTGTATTTCTTTAGATTTTTAATTTGTATAACATACTTATTGATTCCTAACTCATTAAAGATTTCTGCGTACATTTTTATTATGGATTTTCTGTAGTAGATGGTTAATCCTACTATTGCAATGCAAATAAAAATCAAATAGACTAGTTCACTATACGCATAGATTGCTAATACAAAAATTTCCACCCATAGCCCATAAAAAGCTACTTAAAAGAAATCTTAAGATATTCATGATTTTGTTTGCTGTTCTTTATACTGGCAGCCAAACCAGCTTTAAAAGTTTATTTATCTCTTTATTTTCAATACTCAAAGATAGTAATTTTCTATAAATGTCGCAAATAATAAGACAATTATTTTTGTTAAAAATAGTTTATAATCGGCTGATTTTTAACGTATTATCTTTTCCCTAAAGTTTTATATATTTTGGGTGAGAGATAAGGTTTTATAAACGGAATATTCCCTTTAGGGAACATGAAGTCTATAAAACCGAATATCCAATGCCTTGCTTTTGTAGGTGCTTCATAGAAGCGGTGAAAAAAGCAAAGCATTGGATATACCTTAGAAGGGTGGGTGGGAAAATGCGTTAGGGATTGCAGCGGAAAGCCCACAGCGTAGCGAGGACTTGCAGCGAAAAGCCCGACCTGAAAGGTAACGCCCTATTTATTTCTTCTATTCATCAATCTTACTTTTTCATAACGTAAATACCTATACAAAGTAGCCTTACTTCCAATGTGTAAAATTCTACATATTTCATCTATAGAATAATCCCGATTTTCATATAAACGCTTTGCTGCTATAGCTTTTCTCTTTGCATCTTCCGATAACCCTATAGGTCGTCCCGTAAGTTTCCCTCGTTCTTTTGCAGCTTGTAATCCAGCCCTAGTTCGTTCTACTATTATTTCACGTTCATATTCAGCCAATGAAGCAAAAATTCCAAATTGACATCTTCCTAAAGCACTATTAGTATCAATACCATCAACTATGCTTTTGAATGCAATTTTTCTTTTCTGCAAACAATCAACTATATAAACTAAATCTTTCAAAGAACGTCCTAATCTATCTAGCTTCCAGATAACAAAAGTATCACCTTCTCGCAAATATGCAAGGGCTTTATCTAATTCGGGTCTATCCTTTACTCCTGATACTTTTTCCTCAAATATAAGTTTGCATCCGGCTTCTTTTAAAGCATCTAGCTGCAAATCTAAATTCTGTTCCCTCGTTGAAACACGAGCGTAGCCTATTATCTCCATTTTATTTAAATCCAAGTTTCATAAATTCAACTATTCGCGAAACTATTTTAAACTAGGGCTTTCCCCCCTGTTATTACCTCTAGTACTATTATAAATCAAAAGTACAGAAAAAGGGTCGATTAATGAAACTTTTAAATTTAAGAATATGAGTTATTCACAATTTATCATGGCTGTATTTGCCATTTATGTAGTTTACTACGCTGCAAACATCCTGTATGATGCTTTCCTAAAGCAAAGCAAAACCAATACAGGTGAAGAAGAAGAAATTATTTCAATAGGAGAGGAAGAAGAAATACCTCACAAAGTTGTAGATGAAGATTTTGAAACAGGCTCATACGAAAAAGAAGATGAAAAAAAAAGAATCTGAACAGAATTATGTATCTGTAAATGAATCTATTGAAATGGAAGTTGAAACACAAGGTATTCCAATGGAACAACTTCTTGCTAAAGGGAAAAGCATGTTTTCACACGTAAATTTTAACAAATAAACAACTAATTTTTATTCAAATGAAAAAGTTTTTTTCAAAAATTGCTCAAAGAGCATTCGCTTTAGCCATTAGCATAATGGTAGTAACTAACACTTTTGCACAAGGTGCTGCGGGAATTGATGCAGCTAGTTCTGAACTTGCAACCTACATGGACCCCCTAGGAAACATGATGATGATACTAGGAGGTCTAGTAGGATTAGTTGGAGCAGTGCGAGTTTATTTAAAATGGAACTCTGGTGACCAAGATGTACAAAAGGCTGTTATGGGCTGGATGGGGTCATGTATCTTTCTGGTTGTATCAGGTGTTGTCGTAAAAGCATTCTTCGGAATCTAATATGTCGAAAGAGTATCCAAGTTACAATGTATATAAGGGGCTACAAAAGCCCCTTATTTTCAAAGGATTTAAAGGCAAGTTCATATATATCGGTGGAGCTTGTATTATTAGTGCTTTACTTTTATGTGCTATTGTTTCTACTCTGGCTTCTTTTATGTGGGGAGGTATAACTCTTGTAATAGTTATGTTTGGAGGGTTAGGAATAACATCGCAATTACAAAGAAAAGGGCTTCACAGGAAAGATAAACGAAAAGGCATATATATAGTATCACGCACTTTTATAAGAGATAGAAAAAAATTAAAGCTTATGAAAAAAGAAAAGTGAATTTGAAGCTCCTTATATTGGTATTGAAACAATAGACAATACTCCTATATTCTATAACCGAAGGGGCGACTATTCTGTTATCATTAAATGTGAAAATCCTATAATACAGTATTCAGCAGATATGGATGCTTACTATGATTTTCACCACTTATTTACTAATATCCTCAAAGTATTAGGAACTGGATATACAATACAAAAACAGGATATTCTATGTAAAAAATCATTTTTACCACCCCAGAATAGGAAGAACGACTATTTATCAAATCGTTATTTTGAACATTTTAAAGGACGAATATATACTGATATTTCTACTTATCTTGTTATTACAGGAGAAGTAGAAAGGTCTAAATTCTTTTCTTTTGACCCTCGAAGGTTTGATACTTTTATTAGAAACATCACAAAAGTATTAGGACTATTCGCTAACAGAGGAATAAGAGCTAAACTATTAAATGAAAATGAAATAGAAATATATATAAAAAGATTTCTATCTATCAATTTCAATCAGCAAACAGTAAGCCTAAAAAATATCAAAGCAAGAGAAGAAAATCTTATAATTGGAGAAAAAAATCGTACAGTGCATTTCTCTTGTAGATATTGACGAAGTTAATTTTCCTTCTGTTATAAAACCATATAAAGAGGTCAATATTGGGCTAAGGTTTCCTGTTGACTTACTCTCTTTTTTGCATGATACACCAGGTATAGACACAATTATCTATAATCAAGTAATAAATATTCCAGACCAACGAAACGAAGCAAACAAATTAGAAGGCAAAAAGAAAAAACATAAAGGAATGCCTGACCCTGCAAATGATTTATGTGTAGAAGACATAGAACGAGTGCAGTCGGATATTGCCAGAGAAGGGCAAATGCTTGTATATGCACATTATAATATAATTCTTGCTGGTCTTGATGATATTAGTAAGGCTATCAACTATGTTGAAACATCTCTTTTTGATTGTGGCATTATTATTAATAAACAATGCTTCAACCAATTAGAATTATTCGAATGTGCACTGCCAGGAAACGCAATCAACCTAAACAGTTATGACAAATTTCTAACAACTTCCGATGCTGCAATTTGTCTTTTGTTCAAGGAAAAATTACAAGTAACAGAAAACAGCCCTTTTCTTACTTATTTTACAGACAGACAAGGATTGCCTGTTGGAATAGATATGTCCGGGAAAGAAGGTGAGAAAAAATATACAAATAACTCCAACTTCTTTGTTTTAGGTCCAAGTGGTTCTGGTAAGTCTTTCTATGTCAACTCCAAAGTAAGACAATGGGTTTTAGATAACACTGATATTGTATTGGTAGATACAGGGCATAGTTATTCAGGAATGTGCGAATACTATCATGGCAAATACATTACTTATTCTGAAAGCAAGCCTATATCTATGAATCCTTTCCGAATTACTGAAGAAGAGTATAATGTAGAAAAGAAAAACTTTCTTAAATCATTAATTTTCCTGATATGGAAAGGTGCAAATGGTGAGGTCAAAAAGCAAGAAGAAGAAATTATGGATATTACCATAGAAAAATACTATTCTTTCTACTTTCATCCCTTTAATGGTTATTCAGATGCGGAAAAAGAAGCCATACGTGAAAATTTACTACTCGAATTTCAAGTCAATGAAGAAGAATTTGAAAACGAAAGGGAAAAAGAAGAACGCAAGATACTTTCCGAAAAAATAGAGAAATTACAGCAACTAGTAGAAAAAGGAGAAGGCGGAGAAAAAACCAACGCAGAAAAAGCGATACAAAACATTCTCATCGAAAAAGGCTTTACACGCCAAGAGCTTGATAATCCTGAAACTAGATTACTTTCTATAATAGAAAGACGAATCCAGAAGAAGGAAGATATATTGAAAGAAATAAAAGTTGAAAGCTTATCTTTTAACTCTTTCTACGAATTTTCCCTACGCATTATACCTATCATTTGCAAAGAGAACAAAATTGATTTTGATATTACTAACTATAAGTTTCTATTGAAAAAAAATTCTATAAAGGAGGACAGTTAGAAAAAACTCTTAATGAGGATTTTGACACTTCCCATTTTTTGAAGAACCCTTTATAGTTTTTGAAATTGATGCAATTAAAGATGACCCTGAATTATTTCCAATAGTAACCTTAATTATTATGGACGTTTTATTCAAAAAATGAGATTAAAAAAGAACAGAAAGGCATTAATAATTGAAGAAGCATGGAAAGCCATAGCTAGCCCTATGATGGCTGGCTATATACTCTATTTGTATAAAACAGTTCGTAAATTTTGGGGTATGGCAATGGTTGTTACTCAAGAACTGGAGGACATAATTAGTAATCCTGTAGTCAAAAACTCTATAATCAGCAACTCCGATATTATATGCCTATTAGACCAAAGTAAATTTATAGACAAATATCAAGAAATAGCAAATCTTTTATCCCTAACGGAAGTAAATCAAAAGCAAATATTTACCATAAATCAACTTCCCAATAAAGAAAACCGTAATCGGTTTAATGAAGTATTTATAAAAAGAGGAAATTATGGAAATGTATTTGGAGTAGAGGTTTCTCTACACGAATATTTCACATTTACTACAGAACGAATTGAAAAAGATGCTGTTGGATATTATCATATCATTTATGGTAGTTTCCAAACAGGATTGGATAATTTTATAATAGACCTAAAATCTTCCAAATTAAAAAATATGGATTGGGTTTTACAAGTCAATAAGGTACTAGGGTATCACTCCGATGATGGAAGCCTAAAAGATATACTTAACATCATAGGGGAACAACCATTATATAAGTATATCCTAGATAAATACAAATGGATTACAAACCGTTAAAGATAATATCATGAAGAAAATCCTATTTATTTTAGTGGTAGCATCTACTTTAACCCAAGTTGCATATTCGCAAAAGGCAGTCTTGGATATAACCTGTATGGAAACACTTATAGCTAATCATAAGGTGCAACATACTTCTTTCTCTAAAGTGAAAGAGAATGAAGCTCAAATAAGCCTTATACAAAAACAAATCAGTGAAAAAATGGTTCAGATTGAATTTTTCCAAAGCAAATTTTATAATAGCCTAAAATCTGTAGAAGCCATCATAAAAACAGGAAAAGATATTATCTACTGCACTGATATTGCAGCAGATATTGGTAAATATCAAAAACAAATGGTTGAACTTGCTGTAGGTGACCCGGCTTTATTATTGGTGTCAGCAAAAAACAGAGCTAGAATTAGTAAATCGCACTGCGGATTTGACACAATACATTTATCAGGTCGCTATTGTCGGGACAGATGTAAACCTTATGGATAATAAGCAAAGAATAGACTTGCTTAAGTATGTTATTAATGAACTAAGAAACATGAGAGGTATAGCATACGCTGTATGCCGACAGATGAAAACAGCAAAAAGAAATGGAGTATTACAAACATTAGCTCCGGGGGTATTTAAATACAAAGATAATCGTTCAAAATTAGTTGATGATTTATTACAGAATTATAAAGTAAAACCTAAAAGATAATATGAAAAGAGTGCTTTTATTTTTTTCCCTAATGTTGATTATTGGTACTTCTAATACCTATTCCCAAATGCCTGTAAAGGATAAAGGGAAATGGAGCGTGCTTAATAATATGGAATTTATGGATAGAGTACGACTACAACCAGAATGGTATCATTACTGGATATGGTATAAAAAGGTTTTGGGTATTAAAATTCCTTTGCCGGGCTTAGGGTTACACGACAAATACGGGAAGGAAGATAGACGTAATTTCCAGTTACAAGAAATTCCCATGATGGCAGCCGTAGAGTACAATAAATCAGAAACAGAAAAAGAAGGGTATAATGTTGATACCATATATAGACAGGAACTCTTCAAATTTGGAGATAAAGAAATTGATTATCAATATACTTTAACTAAAAATCGTAGAAATGATATTCTTAATGATATAAATAAAAAACTTGTCGAATATTCTTCTAATGGCGGTAATAAAGAACATGTTGAAGTTATAACTGATGAAGTTACTAGAATAAAAAATGAACATAGATATAATCCATGATTCACATATGAGTAACTCTAAAAAAACGGGAAGCCTATTTAGATTTTGATAAGAACTAATAGAGGTTCTTTCATTAATAACAAGATTGAATAATATAAATAAAACAATAATGAGCCATGAATGAGTTAATAGATAAATTCTTATTTGAATTATTTGATGGACTAAGAGATAAAACAACTGTTCTATTCGGAGAATTTATTGCGGATGCACAAGCATTGGCAGCAATCTTTATGTTGTTATATTTTGGAGTAGAAAGCTTCAAAATGATGAGTGGAGATAAAAAATTTAGAGATTATCCCGTTATTGCGTCCATTCGCACTGGGATTGGTTCTTATGTTCTGGATTCCCTTTATTAATCTAATCAGTTATCCCGGAGAGTTATTAACAGCACGAAGCAAGGCTATGTTTACGAATCAGATAGAAGAAGTAGAATTACTTTCTCGTAATAGATATGCACTCATTGATAGCGTAGCAGTAGAGTTATTACATACTTCATTAGAAGTTGAAAGAGCCGAAAATGAAGTTAAGGATAAGAAATGGTATGATTTTAGTATAGACTTCTCAGCTATTGGAGACAAGATAGCTGGATTATATGTATATGTAGTCGCTAAGGTTAAAATGATAATGTTTAATATCATTGAATTTATTGTCGTTACTTTTTGGCAAGTATGTACCTATTTTGTCTTTTTCCTACAAATCATATTCACAGGAATATTAGTTATTCTTGGTCCACTAGCTTTTGCATTCTCTGTTTTACCTGCATTTCGGGATGCTTATATACAATGGATAGCTCGTTTTGTCAGTGTTAGTTTATATTCATGTATTGCATATATAGTATTATCAATTTCTTTAGTAGTAATGCAATATGGGATAGAAAGAGAAATTGAAATTTTAGAATATGCGCTTAGAAATGAAGCTGCATTTGTCATGTATGTCGGAATGACCTCTGGAGGTGTCAATAGCTTCCTTCTTACAGCATTACTTGGAGCATTTGCCATGCTTACAATACCTTTTGTTTCTACATGGATTGTAAGTACAACTGGAGTAGGGCAAGCAGTAGGAGGCATGGTTGGAGGAGCAGCCATCGCAACCAAAGCTGTAGCAGCTCCGGCTACAGGTGGAGCCAGTGCAGCTATGTAAAAAGATTCATTAAATTTTAAATTCACATAATCATGATTATTAAAAACTTAGAAAATAAAATCAAATTAGCCGGAATTTTATCCATTGGCTGTTTTGCAACTAGTATAGTTATTTCAGGTATGGTACTAGCCTTTTGTTTCTCTTTAGTAAAAGCTGAAAGAAAAAAAATTATATGTTTTGGATAATGATGTCCCTGTACTAGTAAAACAAACTGGTACAGAAGTCAACTTGGAAGTCGAATGTAAGAGCCACATAAATCTATTCCACACTTTATTTTTCACATTACCACCAGACGATGAATTTATAAAATACAACATGGAAAAAGCCATGTATCTAATTGATGATAGCGGATTAAAACAATATAATAATTTAAAAGAAAAAGGATATTTCAACACCATATTAGCGAGTTCTGCAACAGTAACAATTATGACAGATAGTATCAAGGTGGACATGAACAACCTATCTTTTGAGTACTATGGCATCCAACGTATAGAGCGAGAAACCTCTATTCTAAAAAGGCAACTTGTAACTACAGGGAAATTAAGACAAATTCCACGTACTGAAAATAATCCTCATGGACTTATTATCACAGATTGGAAAACGATACTAAACAAAGACCTAGATTATAAAGTAAAAAAGAATTTCTAATGAAACTGTTTAAACATAAAAAGAATGATAGAAAAGAAAGTATCAAGACTAAAGCCGAGCAAGCTACAGTTGTTCTTCTTACTAAAATATTTCAAAAGTTCGGAGTTAATAACGCTTGTGAACGCTTATTGGCGTGGGCTGATATACACCGTAAAGCTATGTTTGGAATTACGATTTCATTCCTTTCTTTCGTCACAATTCTATCATTAGTAATGCGTCCAGAAAGAAAGCCAATGCAAGTTTTCAACGAAGAAAAAAGGCAAAGTACAAATTAACATTGATAGTACCCTACAAAAAAAACAAGTAGGAGTTCACGACTTGTTAGAAGTGATTAAAATGCAAAATGAAATTAATGAGCTAAGAAAAAATGGGAAATTAACTCCAGAAGACACTATACGAATAAAAAATTTATACAATAAATTAAATAAATAGCGTATGAAACAGATTGATATTAAAAAGCCTAAGTACATCATTCCGATACTCATCCTACCTTTTATTCTAGGGATAGGATGGCTAGTTAAGGATATGATAAACTCTGCCCCAGCAGAAGAAACTACATTAGTAGAAACGGAAGAATTAAATCTTGATATTCCTGATGCTAATTTAGAAAAAAGAGAGATAAAAAGTAAATTTGAATCACTCAAAGGAGCTTTCAATAAATCTTCTGATTATTCATCAATACAAACCATAGATAAAGAAGAAGAAGTTAGCGAAATTGAAAGTTCTGGTTCTCTTTACTCCAATGATGAAATAAGGCAAATTGACAGTTTAAATCAAGCTTCTAGAATCCGAGAAAAGGAATTGGAACAACAAATAAAAGGATTTCCTACTATAGATGAATCAAGTCAAACAGAAACTAGGAAAGCTCCTGAAAAATCCAAGATGCAAGAAGAAATGGAGCTTTTTAAAATGCAAATGGCTTATATAGATTCATTACAAAATCCACGTCCTAGAACACCTCAAAAAAACAAGATGAAAAGCCAAAAGAAAAGGCTATAGAAGTTGTAAAAGCGAAAAATCCCGCAGAAGTATATTTTAATACTGTAGGGAAAGAACAAAAAACTTCACTAATCACAGCTATATTAGATGAAACTTTAAAAGTAACAGATGGTAGCCGAGTACGCATACGGCTTCTAGATGATATAATGATTAATGACGCTCTTTTAACTAAAGGCACTTACCTATATGGGAATGTATCTGGCTTTAAAGCTCAAAGAGTACACATTAATATTTCCTCTATAATGGTTGATGGCAGACAAATGAAAGTAGATTTATCTGTATATGATAATGACGGACAAGAAGGTTTCTTTGTTCCTTCATCAGCTTTTAGAGATTTGAGTAAAGATGTTGGAGCGCAAATAGGAAGCCAAACTATACAAATGAACAGCCAATCAGAAGGAGTAGAACAATTCGCTTTAGGTGCTTTACAAGATGCTTACCGTAGTACAACCCAAGCTCTTTCCAAAAAACATCGAAAAAAACAAAGCCAAATTAAAATATAACACACAAGATTTTTTTAGTAAACAACAAAGATAAAGAACAATAATATGAGAAAGATTTTTATTGCATTATGCACAATGGTTTCTGTTATTACAGGAAATGCACAGAACACCCCTATTGGAGAAAACATCGAGCTTGCAGGTGAAAACCCAGAAGAACTAAAGGTTATATACGTCAACAAAGATGTTTCAACGCATTTTATAGCTATGGAAGATATAAAATATGTTGATATATCAGTCAATGATATTGTTGGCGATATTCCTACTGGTAACTCTCTTAGAATAAAGCCCACAAAAGAAGGAGCTAGTGGAGTTATCACCATTGTTACAGAAAGACTTTTTCGTACAATATATGCTAGTATATAGTAGCGATTTAGCAAAAGCATACACTCGCTTTAATATCCCTTATGCTGATTTACGTAGCTATATGAATCCAGAAGTGAACTTAACCAAAGCACAAATGTATGATTACGCACATAGAATGTTTATTTCCAAAAAAATAAATTCTATGATGTTTCCAGTAAAAGTAACCTAATGAAAATTGTACTAAACAATATCTACACATTAGATAAGTATTTCTTTATTGATATTTCTATGATTAATAAAACAAAAATACGATATGATATAGACCAAATACGCTTCAAAATAGAAGATAAAAAACAAACAAAGGCTACTAATTTTCAATCTATAGAAATACTTCCATTGATGCAAGTTAATAAGAATCTTGTTTTCAAGAAGAACTATCGAAATATTTTTGTCTTTGAAAAATTTACTTTCCCAGACGAAAAAGTTCTTACCATAGAAATATCTGAAAAACAGATTTCAGGACGTACTATAACATTAAGAATTGATTATGCAGACATTCTTCATGCAGATGCTTTTACTGAATAAAATTTTACGATTATGAAAAGAATAGCATTTCTTGTTATCACCTTATTTTTTTCCCTAAAGTCAATGGCTGGTGATGGTGATAAGTTTTTTAATATTTCAGGAGGTTGGCAATGGAAAAATACCGTCAATGCAGTTGTAGGGCTGGAGTTTGAAGGTAAATATCACAATGCTTATGAACTATATATTGATTTAGCTACAGCATATGATAAATGCCCGGTATGTAATAAGGTATGCTCTGATAGTTTCTGGAGCTATAAAACATTCGGCATAGGTGCAGCATATAAACCTACAATCTCACGAGGCAAAAACAGTAATTTAAGATGGCGGTTTGGAGCAGATTTAGGAGCTAACAGAAAAGGGTTTCAGGCTTCCATTGATATAGGTTTAGAATATAGCTATTCATTTAGAAATGGAATGCAAGTCTTTGTAATGCTAAAAAAATGATTTTGTCATTTTGGACACGTGACCATTTCCGAAATGGATTATTAGTAGGTGTCAAATTTCCAATAAATAATTAAGTATGGAAAAAATATATATAATTCTATTATCCATTATAGGGGTAATATCATCATGTACAAAACACGAAGATATTATAGACACATCATTACAGCCGGGTAGTATCTTATGTAGTGATGGAAGTATAGTGCATCCCTCACTTTTTTCACCCAATGAAAAAGAAGCCATTGGAGTTGTATTTTGGTGTAATGATGGGAATAATCCTGATATAAAAGAAACCGCTTATGCCGTTTCATTAGAAGATTTAGAAGAAAATCCTTTAATAGATACAGACGAGGATATAGCTAATGTTTCGGAAGATGAAAACAGCTTTGATGGAGCAGCTAATACTGCCGCAATAATGAACTTTGCTATAAAAGATAGTTTAGCTTATCCAGCAGCTCAAAAAGCTATAGAATACGCACCAAAAGGTGTTACAGGTTGGTTTATTGGCTCTATCGCACAAAACAAAGCAATCTCTAATAATCTTGAAAAGGTATATTCTTCTTTCTCAATCATTGGAGGAACGCACTTTGATGGTTGGTACTGGAGTTCTACAGAAGATGGAGCAGGAAAAGATACTCCTAAAGTGTTTGCACTAATTTCTTCATTAACAAAAGGAAGAGCAACCAGTACAAGCAAAAGAAATTCATTTAAAATCAGACCTATTATAGCAATAAGATAATCATGAAAAAGAAAATAATTATACTAGCAGCCTTCGTTGTTACATTTTTTACCGCATGTACTTCAACGCATATGATAACTTTCAGTAACGCTGAACTAAGCGACAAAGAAAAAGACATGATAGAAAATAATAGTAACTATTCAACCGCTTCAATAGTTGGTGGAAGTGCAAAATTAGTTAAAGAGGAAAGAGATAAAGCTATCCAAGAAAAGATAGAAGCTAGAAGAAATAAACTAAAAGCTATTGATGGCTTATCAATCTCCAGCTATAAAGATAAAAATGGAAAAGAACAGTTTAAAGCAACAGCTCAAAGTGAAATCCTATTCAAATTTGATTCATATGAATTAAATGAAGAAGCTCTAAAAAATGCTTTCTGACTTATGTAATATCATTAGTGAAATACCCAATACTAAGATTAAAATAATTGGGCATACTGACAATATAGGAGAAAAACAATACAATATCATACTTTCTAAAAATAGAGCAGCAGCAGTAGGAAATTACCTTAGAACCGCTGGTATAGAAACAAACAACATAACAGAAGATGGAAAAGGATATAGCGAACCCATTGCAGACAATACAAGTGAAGCTGGACGTGCTAAAAATAGGAGAGTAGAAATATTTATCACAAATGATGAATATTAAAAAGAGAGATTTCTATTAACAAAGACCGGGAGGTAAAACTCTCGGTCTTTGTTTTATAGTCTGGAAAGAAATTGATACCGTACTTTTCGGAGTTCCGGCACTGATGGGTAAACATGGCATGATGAAATGATACCGAATTATCATTCCTGGCACACCCTGCAGAACGACCTTTTGATACCAAATACAAAAAGCAGCCGGAAGCCGGACGCAAAAATTGATACCATAAAACATTAGGGAAAAAGAACAGGAACAAAATACAA
>ENA-OQCV01000076-OQCV01000076.1-human-gut-metagenome-genome-assembly--contig:-NODE-76-length-27392-cov-2.913552_pt1 | contig 27392 bp, 31 predicted proteins | sample MGYA00242766_ERZ504592 | MGnify/ENA primary metagenome ERZ504592 (study PRJEB26092, sample SAMD00036315) | human gut metagenome | host: Homo sapiens | study: EMG produced TPA metagenomics assembly of...
AATTGTCAAGCATTAGTTTTTAATTTTTCTCGACGAAAATTTTGCTTGGAAAATGATGCATTCTGAATGGCAGCTGCAGGGCGGAAAATTTTTGCCAAAATGTGATACAATAAACAGGACGCGTTGGGAGGGTGTCCTGCGCGCAGACTGAGAAAACGAGGAAAATGCAGAATGTTCAATATCATTATTTTCCTGCTGGGAGCAGGCATCATGTTCTTTATGGCTCTGCGCAGTGTGCTGGCACGGCGCAGGCTGTGCACGCAGGGGCAGAAGGTCACGGCCACGGTGGAGGGCACCGTGCAGAGCCGGGATGGCGGTGCCTATGTGCTGGCCTTTACCACCGCAGGCGGCAGCCATCGGCTGCACTACCCGAAGCCTGCGCACGGCAAAAGCTTTGCGGTGGGGGACACCGTCACCTTATATTATGACCCCGAAAACCCGGAAAAAATTGTATGTAGAGGGCGACCGGGCCACGCTGGGAGCCGAGGTGTTGTATGCCGTGCTGGGTGTGACCCTGCTGGTGCTGACCGTGGGCATTGCCCGCTGAAAGGGGAAAAGAGGATGAAACTGGAACATTTTGGCATGGCTGAGTCGGGCGACTGCCGTCTGGTATTCACAGCCGGTGCCGAGGAGCTGGCGGCAGCCGTTGCACAGGTGCAGGCGGAGCCGGACGCGCCGCAGGAAGAAGATGGTCTGCTGACCGAGGCGGTGAATCGCACCATTCTTGGCGGCTTTTCGGCGCTGTATGAGCAGCTGGTGCAGGAGTACCATGTGGTGCCGGTGACCGACCCGGATTTTGAATTGCTGGCGGTGAACCGGGCCGAGGGATTCCGGGCGGGTGCACAGTTCTACGCGCTGCCGCCGCTGGAAGTGGGAGCATACACCGGCTTTGTGCAGCCCATTGAGCCGCACCCCATCCGGCAGCTGACCATTGAACTGGAGATCAACCGTCACCACGGCGACGAAGAACGTGCAGCCGATGCAGCGGGCAAGGCGGCGCTGCGGCAGCAGGTGGCCCGCGAGATTTGGGCACAGCGCTGTGCCCAGGCTGAGCAGCGGGCACGCAAGGAGCTGGTATGGCAGCTGGGCGATGCAGTGAAAGGCCCGCTGCCAAAGCAGCTGGTGGGCGGTAACTATTTTGCCGAACAGCGCCAGTTCAACCTGAGCCTGCAGGCCAATGGCATCAACTTTGACCAGTTCCTTAAAGTGCGCGGCCAGACGGTGGAAGAGTTCCGTGCATGGCTCCACGCGCAGGCAGAGCGCAAGCTGCGCAGCTGGCTGGGGCTTCTGCTGGTGGCAGAAAAGGAGGGCCTTGCACCCACGGACGCCGAGGTGGAAGCAGCCGCTGCCCACTGGGATGCCAAGCTGGACGGCGAGCGCACCTTCCCCGCCAACGATGCACGCAAGGTGCGCCAGCGTCTGGCCCGGGAGAGGGCGGAGCAGTTCATTGTGGAGCACTCTACCCTCACGCCGCCGCCCGATGAACCCATCGTGCAGAAAGTTGAAAGCAAAGTAATAACAAAAATGGAGCAATGCAGCGCATCGCTCCTTTTTGTTATTATTATCAGGAACTCTCAGGTCTCCACGCCCTCGAACTGGCTGTTGTAGAGCTTGGCGTAGAAGCCGTTTGCAGCAAGCAGCTCGTCGTGGCTGCCCTGCTCCACAATGTGGCCGTCCTTCATCACAAGGATCACGTCCGCCTCGCGGATGGTGGAAAGGCGGTGCGCCACAATAAAGCTGGTACGGCCCTGCATCATGCGGGCAAAAGCTTTCTGGATACGCACCTCGGTGCGGGTATCGATGGAGGAGGTGGCCTCGTCCAGGATCAGCATCGGCGGCAGGCAGAGCATCACGCGGGCAATGCACAGCAGCTGCTTCTGGCCCTGACTGATGTTGCCGCCGTCCTCGGCGATGACGGTATCGTAGCCCTCCGGCAGGCGGCGGATGAAGCTGTCTGCATGGGCGGCTTTGGCTGCTGCCACGATCTCTTCAAGGCTTGCATCCGGCTTGCCGTAGGCAATGTTTTCCCGCACGGTACCGGCCCGCAGCCATGTATCCTGCAGCACCATGCCGTAGCTGCCGCGCAGGGAAGCGCGGGTCACATCCCGGATGTCGGTGCCGGACACCTTGATGGAACCGCCGTTCACATCATAGAAGCGCATGAGCAGGTTGATGAGGGTGGTCTTGCCGCAGCCGGTAGGGCCGACGATGGCAATGCGCTGGCCGGGCTTTACGTCGAGGGAAAGGCCCTCGATCAGCGGGCGGTCGGGCAGGTAGCGGAAGGAAACATCCTCCAGCTGCACATGGCCGTCCGGCTGCAGCACGGGGGCGTTCTCGACTTCCGGCACCTGATCGTCGGCATCCAGCAGCTCGAACACGCGGGCGGCGCAGGCCAGAGCGTTCTGCAGCTCCGTCACCACGCCGGAAATTTCGTTGAAGGGCTTGGTGTACTGGTTGGCGTAGCTCAAAAACACGCTCAGCTGGCCGATGGTGATGCCGCCCCGCACCGCGTACACGGCACCCACAAGGCCCACGCCTGCGTACACGATGTTATTCACAAAGCGGGTAGCGGGGTTGGTCAGGCTGGAAAAGAAGATGGCCTTCAGGCTCACGTCCTGCAGACGGTCATTCACCTCGTCAAAGGCGGAAAGGCTCTCGGCTTCGTGGCCGAAGGCCTGCACCACCTTCTGGCCCTCGATCATCTCGTTGACCAGCGCGGTCTGCTCGCCGCGCACGGCGCTCTGGCTCTGGAAGTAACCATAGCTGCGCTTGGCAAGGAAGCTTGCCACAACGAGGCTCAGCGGGGTGATGCACACCACCACCAGAGTGATGGGCACATTCTCGCTGAGCATGAACAGCAGGGTGCCGAGGATGGTCAGCACGCCGCTGAACAGCTGTGTAAAGCCCATCAGCAGGCCGTCCGCAAAGGTATCCACATCGGCCACCATGCGGCTGACGATATCGCCGGAGGGGTGGCTGTCGAGGTAGGAAAGCGGCAGGGTCTGAAATTTTGCGCAGGGCTTCGTTGCGCAGGTCGCGGCTGACAAGGAAGGTGATGCGGTTGTTGCACACGCTCAGCAGCCACTGCGCAAGAGCGGCCACACCGGCAACCACCAGCACCTCGATGATAATGCGCATCACACCGCCAAAATCTACGGCACCCTTGCCCAGCATCATATCAATGGCGCTGCCGCAGAGGATTGGGATATACAGCTGTGCGCCCACGCTCACAGCGGCCACCACAAGGCTGCACACCACAAACAGGGAATAAGGTTTGATTTTGCCCAGAACACGGGTCAAGGTGGCCTTGCGCTGCTGCGGGGTCAGCTTGTTTTTGCTTTTGGCACTCATTTCTGCGCATCCCCTTTCTTGAACTGGCTCTCGTAGATCTCCTCGTAGACGGGGCAGGTCTGGCGCAGCTGGTCGTGGGTGCCGATGCCCACCAGATGGCCGTCGTCCAGCACCAGAATTTGATCCGCGTGCTGCAGGCTGGCGGCGCGCTGGCTCACGATGAACACGGGTCAGGCTGCCGGGCAGAGCAGCCAGTGCCTTGCGCAGGGCGGCATCGGTGCGTAGTCCAGTGCGCTGGCGCTGTCGTCAAGGGATCAGAATTTTCTGGCTTGCCCACAAGGGGCGCGGGCGATGGGTCAGGCGCTGCTTTCTGGCCGCCGGACAGGTTGCGTCCGCCCTGCTCCACAGGCTCGTCCAGCCCAAGGGGCTTGGCTTTGACGAACTCCGCAGCCTGTGCTGTTTCCAGTGCGGCCCACAGGTCCGCATCGGTGGCAATTTTTGTTGCCCCACAGCAGGTTGGAGCGGATGGTGCCGCCAAAGAGCTGGGCCTTCTGCATGACCATGGCTGCCTTGCCGCGCAGTTCTTCGCGGGGATAGTTCCGGGCATCGCGGCCCATGATCTCCACCGTGCCCTCGGTGGCATCGTAGAAGCGGGGGATCAGGTTGACAAGGCTGGATTTGCCGCTGCCGGTACCGCCGATGACACCAATGGTCTGGCCGCGCTTTGCAGTGAAGCTGATGTCGGAAAGGCTGGGTGCACCGGCACCTGCATAGGTCAGGCTTACATGCTCAAAGCGCACGGCATCGCCGGATTTTTCGGCGGGCACCTCGCCCAGAAGCTTTTCCGGGAAGGCCATGCCGGGCTTGGTGTCCAGCACAGCCTGCACGCGGCCTGCGCAGGCCAGCGCCTTGCTCACCTGCACGATCAGGTTTGCCAGCTTGACCAGCTCCACAAGGATCTGGTTCATGTAGTTCACCAGAGCAATGACATCGCCGGAGGCCATGCCGCCCACATTGATCTCAATGCTGCCCACATATAGCAGTGCCACAATGGCAATGTTGATGAGCACATAGGTCAGCGGGTTCATCAGGGCAGAGATATGGCCTACATGGAGCTGCATCTTGGTCAGCAGGTCGTTGGCATTCTCAAAGCGCTCTACCTCGCTCTTTTCCTTATCAAAGGCGCGCACCACGCGCACGCCGGTCAGGTTTTCGCGGGTCAGGCCCAGCACCCGGTCAAGGCGATTCTGTACCGTCTTGTACAGGGGCCGGGTAGCAGCCATGATACCGAACACCACCACGCTCAGCAGCGGGATGGTCACTACAAAGATCAGCGCTGCACGGGAATTCACCGTAAAGGCCATGACCATGGCACCGATCACCACGAACGGGCTGCGCAGGAACAGGCGTAAAAAACAGGTTCAGGCCGCTCTGCACCTGATTCACGTCGCTGGTCATACGGGTGATCAGGGTGCTGGTGCCGAGGGTGTCCATCTCGGTAAAGCTCAGGGTCTGGATGTGCTCAAACAGGGCGTGGCGCAGAGCTGTGGAATAGCCCACGGCCGCCTTTGCGGAAAAATACTGTGCCGTCAGGCTGCAGGCAAGGCCGATCATGGCCAGTAGCAGCAAAATGCCGCACCGCACAAGAATATAGTGGAAGTCGTGGGCGGCAATGCCGATGTTCACGATATCCGCCATGACCAGCGGCACGAACAGGTCGAACGTGGCTTCCAGCATCTTGAAAAGGGGCGCAAGCACGCTCTCGCGCTTGTAGTCCTTCAGATAGCCTAGCATCTTGTTCAAGGCGATACTCCTTCTTTCTTGCTTTCTTGCATTATAAGGTTTATGAAATCCTACTTATTATAGCGTACAAAAAACTTAAAAAGCCATAGAAAATGTTTTTATTGCAAAAGTGCGCTGAAAACCGCCGGGCAAAATGCCGAAAACGGTTGAAACCAGGGTGGGGGTATGCTACAATGATTTTAAATATTGCACAAAAGGGGAAACAGGAATGCTGATAAGTTTAGTCGTTCCGTGCTACAATGAGGAAGAATCACTTCCCATTTTTTATAAAGAGGCCAGCAAGATCGCACAGCAGATGGGAATATCCCACGGAGCAGATTTTGAGTTCATCTTTGTGGATGACGGCTCAAAAGACCGCACACTGCAGATCGCGCGGGAATTGCACCGGAAAGATGCCCGTGTGCGGTACATCTCCTTCAGCCGGAACTTTGGCAAGGAAGCAGGCATTTATGCCGGATTAAAAGCGGCAAAGGGCGATTATGTAGCAACGATGGATGCGGATCTGCAGGACCCGCCGTCACTGCTGCCGGAAATGCTGGAGCTGCTGCTCTCCGGCGAATATGACTGCGCGGCCACCCGCCGCACGACACGCGAGGGTGAACCGCCCGTTCGCAGCTGGTTTGCCAAAAAGTTTTATCAGATCATCAATAAGCTCTCGGATACAGAGATCGTGGATGGAGCAAGAGACTTCCGCCTGATGAGCCGCAAAATGACTGATGCCGTGCTGAGCATGGCGGAATATAACCGCTTCAGCAAGGGCATTTTCAGCTGGGTCGGCTTTAAAACAAAGTGGATCGACTACAAAAACCGTAGAGCGTGTGGCGGGCACAACAAAGTGGAACTTCTGGGGTCTGCTCAAATATTCGATCGAAGGCATTGTGGGCTTTTCCACAGCTCCGCTGCTGATGGCGGCGGGCCTTGGCCTTGCCTTTTGCGTATTGGCGTTTGTAGGCATCATGATCGTGGTGGTGCGTGCACTGATGTTCGGCGACCCTACTTCCGGCTGGCCGAGCCTTGTCTGCATCATCCTTTTGTGCAGTGGTGTGCAGTTGCTGTGTACGGGCATTGCGGGCGAGTACCTTGCCAAAACGTATCTTGAAACAAAGCACAGACCAATCTATATTGCTGCTGAGACCGAAGAAGATCTGGACGCAGAATAAGGCGTTTCAGGAAAAATGTATTTTTAACGGGGTGCCAGAAGAAGCTGATCTGGCACCCCGCATTTTTTTGAGCAGGGAAAAATGGATACATACAGATAGGCGTTGTACCCAAAGCCATTTCCTGCTATACTAAAAATTGACTAGAAACTGGAAGAATGGTGAGCAGATGGCAAAAAGACAAGACGGCGGCATCCGGCTGCGCCCGGTGGGCACCCGCAAGCATCGGCAGAACGCTCCGGCCTACAGCCCGGCGGGCACCGGCTGCCCGGCCTTTGAGCAGGCAGTGGAAAATTTATATAAAGGCCAGAACGAAGAAAGCTTCTGGACGCTGATGGGCGCTTTGAACTATGCACTGGAAATGGAGACCCATGTTCTGGTGCCGCTGCGCACGGCACTGACGGTGCACAACACGCCTGCACCGTGGACGGAGCATCCGGTGCCCACGGCAAAGGCTAAGGACCTGCAGCTGTGGACCCTGCGCAACGAGAAGGGCCGCACATGGCTGCCTATGTTCACCTCTGCAGCTGCGGCCTGCGCCGACCGCAGCACTTCTGCCCGGCCAATGGCGGATTACACCCTGCAGGATGCCATGGAGCTGGCCCTTTCCACTGAGGGGATCGACGGCGTGGTGCTGGACCCGTGGAGCCACTCGGCTACGCTGGACGGCGCTCTGCTCAACGGTTTGCTGCACGCGGGCCATACGCCGGAAGACCCCGGTGATGAGAAAGCGGATGCCGGAAAGGAAGCCGCCCGCAAGGGCAACTGGGCGCAGGCTGTGGAATACTTTGAAAAAGCAGCCGAGCTTGGCAGCGCCATGGGACTTGCCCTGCTGGCAGACTGTATTTATAAGGGCCGCGGCACCCGCACGAACCGTGCCAAGGCCCGCCGCATGTGGAAGGAAGCAGCGGACAGCGGCGAGATCTTATCCAACATTGCACTGGGCGATGACTGCGCTGCCCGGGCGACAATGGCCGGGCACTTTTGTATTACCGCCGTGCCCGCTCCAACGCAGCCCATATGCCGGATATCGAGTACACTCCGCAGGTGTGCCTGCGTGTGGCCCAGACCGAAACGCGCTACACCAGCCGCAAAAAGGCGCTGGCACTGGCCGCAGAAGCAAGGCAGGGCTTTTCCATCAAGGCCCGTGAGCACGAGCCGGACGCAGAGCAGTGGCTGGCCGAAGCCGACCAGCTCATTCGGGAACTGACCAGTGAACTGCCTGCCCGAGCCACAGCTTACGACATGGAATCTTTACAATTGGACTAAAAAATTCGTCATATCGGGACGGTAAGATATACTCGGAAATGATTTGAAGAGCTGCGCCCAAGATGCACAGCACCGGAGAGGAAACAGACAGTATGAGCAAAGTAATCGGCATCGATCTCGGCACGACCAATTCCTGTGTGGCAGTGGTGGAGGGCGGCAAGCCCGTGGTCATCACCAATGCGGAGGGTGAGCGCACCACCCCCAGCGTTGTGGCCTTCACGAAGGACGGTGAACGTCTGGTGGGCGGTGCGGCCAAGCGACAGATCGCCACAAATTCCGGGCGCACCATCTCCAGCATCAAGCGCCATATGGGCAGTGACTACCGGGTGCACATCGACGGCAAAGACCTGACCCCGCAGGAGATCAGCGCCATGATCTTGGCCAAGATCCGCCGCGATGCCGAGAGCTATCTGGGCGAGCCGGTGACCGAAGCGGTTATCACGGTGCCCGCCTACTTCGACGACAGCCAGCGCAAGGCTACGCAGGATGCAGGCCGCATTGCAGGCCTGAACGTGCTGCGTATCATCAACGAGCCTACTGCTGCCGCTGTGGCCTATGGTTTGGATAACGAAGCATCGCAGAAGATCCTCGTCTACGACCTCGGCGGCGGCACCTTTTGATGTCGTCCATCATCGAGATCGAGGACGGGACCTTTACGGTGCTTGCCACCGGCGGCGACACCCATCTGGGCGGTGGACGACTTCGATCAGCGCATCGTGGAATATGCCGTGGCCGAGTTCAAAAAAGTCGGATCGCATCGACCTCTCCCGCGACCCGGCAGCTATGGGCCGGCTGAAAGAGGAAGCCGAAAAGGCAAAGAAGGAGCTTTCTGCCGCGCCGTCGGCACAGCTGAACCTGCCCTTTATCGCAGTGGGCAAGGACGGCCCTCACCACTTGGATATCTCGCTTTCCCGCCCGCAGTTTGAGATGATGACCGGCGACCTGCTGGCCCGCACAGTGGCTCCCGTGCAGAATGCGCTGCGGGATGCAGGCATTTCTGCCAGCCAGCTGGGCAAGGTGCTGCTGGTGGGCGGCAGCACCCGGATGCCTGCGGTGGAGCGTCAGGTGAAGGAGCTGCTGGGCTGCGAACCCAGCCACAGCCTGAACCCGGACGAGTGTGTTGCCATGGGTGCGGCTGTGCAGGGCGGTCTGCTGCAGGGCGGCGGCAAGCTGGCCGGTGCCACCGGCGCAGCGGCGCAGGGCCTTGTGCTGATGGATGTGACCCCGCTGACCCTCTCCATTGAGACGCTGGGCGGCGTGGCCACCCCGCTGATCACCCGCAACAGCATGATCCCCACCCGCAAGAGCCAGATCTTCACCACCGCACGGCCCATGCAGACCAGTGTGGAGATCAACGTGCTGCAGGGCGAGCGCCACTTTGCCCGCGACAACAAGAGTCTGGGCAAATTCAAGCTCACCGGCATCCGGGCAAGCTTCTCCTCCAAACCGCAGATCGAAGTTACCTTCGATATCGATGTGAACGGCGTGGTGAAGGTATCTGCCAAAGACCTTGGCACCGGCCGGGAGCAGAACATCACCATTACCGGCAGCACCAACCTTTCGGAAAATGAGATCCAGCGCGCCATGGCAGACGCTGCCGCCTACGAGGCCGAGGACAGCCGCCGCAAGGAGCGGCTGGACCTGCACAATCAGGCCGAGGTGCTGGCCTACAAGGTGGACGAGGCTCTTTCCAAATGCAAAAAGGAGCTGGACAAGGACGAGAAGAACCGCATCAAAACCGACCTCGCCAACCTCCGCCGCTGCCTGCGCAAGGATAAGCCCGAAAAAATGAATGAAAACGAGGAAGCCGCCCTGCGTCAGGCCAAGACCCAGCTGGAAGAAAGCGCCAACCATCTGATGGTGCTGTACACCAGTGAGCAGGGAAATGAAGAAGGCAACCTTTAAAAGGTTGATAAATAATACCAGCAAAGGAAAGGATGGTTACTGTGAAGGATTATTATTATGTTGTTGTGTCCGAGGGCGAAGTAAAGGGAACATTTGAAACGAAAAGCGAAGCTTATGCCTTTGAGAATGACCAGAATAGCAAAGCACGGGAAAGAGTGCTGCAAGATTGGGGGATGGACGATCCGGAGGAAAAGGACTTGGATGAAGCTTCTTTTCAGGCAGGACAGGATGGAGACTACTATGAAACGGTCCGAGTGGATTTGACTGGTAAAGATGAGGATGATATGGTCATGCTGCCGGACGGGACAGAAATTGACGTGAGCGAAATTTTGGATAATTTGATGCATCTGGATGAATTTTGATCCATAAAGAAAAAATCCTCCGTGGTTTTAACCACAGAGGACTTTTTTTTACAGCATCTTGGAAAGGAATGCTTTCAGTCTGGGATGCTTCGGATTCGTGAACAGCTCCTGCGGCGGCTCGTCCTCCTGGATCTTGCCGTTGTCGATGAAGATGACGCGGTTGGACACCTCGCGGGCGAAGCCCATTTCGTGGGTGACCACCAGCATGGTGATGCCGGTGTGGGCCAGCTCCTTCATCAGTTCTAGAACCTCGCCCACCATTTCGGGGTCGAGGGCGCTGGTGGGCTCGTCGAACAGGATCACGTCCGGATCCATGGCAAGGGCACGGGCAATGGCAATGCGCTGCTGCTGGCCGCCGGACAGGCTCTTGGGGTAGACGTTGGCCTTGTCGGCCAGACCCACACGGGCCAGCAGCTCGTCGGCGCGCTGGGAAATGGCTTCCTTGTCCTTCAGCTTGAGCAGGCTGGGGGCCAATTCCAGGTTCTTCTTCACGGTCAGGTGGGGGAAGAGGTTGAAGTGCTGGAACACCATGCCCATCTTCTGGCGCACAGCGTCGATGTGGGCATCGTCCACCTCCACCCCTTCAAACTTGATGGAGCCGGAGGTGGGAATCTCCAAGCGGTTCAGGCAGCGCAGAAAGGTGGACTTGCCGCAGCCGGAGGGTCCGATCAGGCACACCACGTCGCCGCGGTAAATATCAATATCGATGCCCTTCAGCACGTCCAGAGTGGGGGTGGGCAGCTTTGCGCCCGGCTTCTTTTCGCCGCCGTAGGTTTTTGTCAGGCCGCGGACTTCCAGAATTTTATCGGTCACTTTGAGCCAGCCTCCTCTCAAACTTTGCCAGCAGACGGGTGAACAGCATGACCAGCACAAGGTAGATCAGTGCAACGCCCAGCAGCGGGTACATGGCCTCGTAGGTGCGGTTCATGATACCCTGCGCCGCATACAGCAGCTCCTTGCCGCCAATAACCGTGATCAGGGAGGTATCCTTCAGCAGCATGATGAACTCGTTGCCCAGAGCAGGCAGCACCGCGCGGATAGCCTGCGGGATGATGATGACCACCATGGTGGTCATGTAATTCAGGCCCAGGCTGCGGCCGGCCTCCATCTGGCCGGGGTCCACGGCCATCAGGCCGCCGCGGATGATCTCCGAAACATAGGCACCGGAGTTGATGCCCAGCGTCAGTGCACCCACCATGGTAAAGTTGCGGCTGTTGGCAAAGATGACCATGCTCATGATGAGCAGCTGCACCATCATGGGGGTGCCGCGGATGATAGTGGTGTAGATCTCACAGATCACATTGAAGAAGCCCAGCACCGGGTTTTTGTGCCCGGGGCGCTGCTGGTCGTGGGCCACACGCACCAGCGCCACCACGCTGCCCAGCACGATGCCCAGCGCCAGTGCCAGGGCGGTGACCAGCAGGGTGGTGCCCACGCCGCCGACGTACTGGAGCCAGCGGTCCTTCAGCAGAAAGGCCTGATAAATTTGAAGAAAACTCCTGCCCGAAGTTCAGCTTTGTGCCGCTGTTGAGCAGCTCTTTGAGCAGTTCATATTGAGCAGCCATTCGCATCCTCGCTTTCCGTTTTTGGTTAGAATTTTGTAACCTTATTTTTCCCAAAAAACGGGGCAGGTGCCCAATGGGGGTGCCTCCCCGTGGTACGATGTACGGCCCGGCTTATTCAGCGGTGATGTACTTGTCCACGATGGACTGCAGGGTGCCGTCAGCCTTCAGCTCTTCCAGAGCGGCGTTGACGACATCTTCCAGAGAAGAACCCTTTGCCATGCCGATGGCGTAATCCTCCTCGGCGTAGCTGGTCTCCAGCACCTTCAGGCCGGGGTTGGCAGCCACATACTCCTTGGCGGGAGCGTTGTCGATGACCACAGCGTCCACCTGACCATTGTTCAGGGCCTGCACAGCGGTCAGACCGCTGTCGTAAGCCACCACAGCGTCCTCGCCGAAATCATCGGTGCAGTAGATGTAACCGGTGGTGCCGCGCTGAGTGCCGATCTTCTTGCCCGCCAGATCATCGGGAGATGCAATGTCGGAGCCTTCGGGCACGATGATGGACTGGATGCCGGTAGCATAGCTGTCGGAGAAGTCCATCACAGCCTTGCGCTCGTCGGTGACGGTGACGCCGGCCATGACGATATCGGCCTTACCCTGCTGCACGCTCAGCAGAGCGGCGTCAAAGTCCATGTCATCGATCTGCAGCTCCAGACCCAGCTTGTCAGCAATGGCCTGAGCGGTCTCAATGTCGATGCCCTCGAACTCGCCTGCATCGGTGGTCATCTCATACGGAGGGAAGGTTGCGTTGGTGGCCATGGTCAGCTTGCCGGCCTCAACGGTGGTCAGCTCGCCAGCGGCAGCGCTGGTGGAAGCAGCTTCAGAAGAAGCAGCAGAGCTTGCCACGGAGGAAGCGGTGCTTGCGGAAGAACCACCGCAGGCGGTCAGAGCCAGAGCGGCAACGGACAGATCCGGCAGCTGCCAGAAAGCTGCGACGAGATGATCTTTTTTCATATTCAAACACTCCTCAAATGTACTGTATGTTTTTGCGGTACGCCAGAACGATGCGATTCATCGAACATCTGGCGAACGAATTTAGTATAGATTGTACAAATTGAAAAGTCAATACTTGTGCAAAAAATCTCATCAATTGAAACCGAATTGAAAACAATTATACAAAAAATGCGTTGAAGAAATGTATATATACAAATTATAGATATTTTGCGATCTCTTCTTTGCTCCGCTTTGGCACGCAGTAATCCCGGTTCTCGTCCAGATAATATTTTACGCCGGTCTCAGCCGTCAGCGGCACAATGTGGGCCTTGTGGGCCGGGTAGCCGAACGCCACCATGAATGCCAGCTTCTGCGGTTCTTCAATGCCCAGCAGTTCGGTGAGGGCAGGCTTGTTGATCGCGCCCATGATGCAGCTGCCCACGCCTTTGTCCCATGCGGCAAGGGTCATGTTGGCAAGGGCGATGCCGGTATCGGTGGCAAGGTCGCCGGGGATGGAAGTGTCCTGCACCACGGCCACATACAGGGTGGGCAGCTCGTCGGCTTTGGGCGTGCCCTGCTCCGGCGGCAGATAGGCAGCCCACTTGACCAGCGGCTGCACCTTTGCCACCGCCTCGGGCTTGTTCACCACCACCAGACGCACAGCCTGACGGTTGGCTCCGCAGGAGGACAGGCGGACGGCCTCGACGATATCATCCACCACATCCTGCGGAACAGCTTTCTGTGCAAAGCGGCGGTAGGTGCGGCGGCTGACAAGAGTATCCATAACAGACATAAAGAGCACCTCCTTTATATAAGTGTTGTCAAAAGTATAGCAGATGCGGCAGAGTCTTGCAACGCTCCGGCGCAAAAAAGCTTGCACGTTGGGCAGTGATCTTGCCTTTTGCGACAGGCTGCGATTGCATCCGACAAATGACATATGGTAAAATATGGTAGAAGAAAGGAGACGGCGCAATGGTATTGGCGGCAGGCATCGTGGGTTTTATTCTGGGGGTCAATTTGGGTTTTTTGTTTGCCGGGCTGATGCGGGCGGCAAAGGAGAAGGACGAGCAGACAGAAGATGAAAACAAGACATGTTGAGAATGAATGAAAATAACGGAGAACAAAAAGGGCCGCTGTACGGGATGCTGTGCAGCGGCCCTTTTTGCCGGGTTTGACCGAACTTACGATTTTCTCTTGGTCGCTCCTGTTTTTCTGCATCCGGCGGAAAAAGATGCCAAAACCACTTGACAAACTGTTACCGGGGGGGGGGTATTATATAGGAAAAGCAGGCTCCACAAAAAAGTGATGGGGGCATGCAGAAAAGATTGTGAGGTTGATTATTATGTCTAATATCTCTCGTCGTCAGTTCCTGAAGGGCGCAGGTGTCGCTACTCTGGCTGTTGCTGCTGCCGGTGTTCTGGCTGGCTGCTCTGGCCCCGATGTCCCCGATGTCCCCGGTGTGACCACTCGTCCTGTTACGGTTATCTTCATGAAGGACGAAGGCAATGGTGTGACCAACGTTGTGGGTGAGACTGCCAAGATTGATGTTCTGAAGACCGAGAACTCTGTGAAGGTTGCTGACATCGATAAGAAGCTGCTTCCCGAAGATTACCATCTGGAGAACGAGAACGCTGTTGTTGAAATCCGCAAGGACGACAGCAAGGGTGAGTACATCATCGTCTTCGTGACTGATGTGACTGTGACTCCGACCAAGAAGACCATCGATGTCAAACTGCTGGAGCTGCCGAACAACTACATTAAGGCTAAGGCTGAGGTTGCGTCGATGCAACTGGCGTCAGCGCTGCTGATATTCAGCTGCCGGACGGCTACAAGCTGAGCACCGACTACGGCACGGAGGAAGAGCTGTTGAAGGTTCGTCCCTTCGATACTGTCTTCATTGTGACCAAGCTCTGATTTCCTGGCACAGAAGTTTTTTTGGAAAAAACCTCAAATAGCACCAACAGGGCGGTAGTCAACACGGCTACCGTCCTGTTTTTAAAGTACAAAAAGAGCGACAGTCGTGCGACTGCCGCTCTTTTACGTTTATAGTCAGTTCCACCGTTTTTTCCGGCAGCGGGCAACCCCTTCCGTCAAAGCCTGCGGCTTTGCCAGTCTTCCCCAAGGGAACGGATGAACCCTCTCAGGCTCACTGCGTTCGCCAGCTCCCCCGAAGGGGGAATTTTTAAGCATCTGCCGGTTAGGAGCAAAAAAGCTGCCCCCCCTTTCGGGGGAGCTGGCATCGAGCAAAGCGAGATGACGGAGAGGGTCTTACTTCCGCTTCGGCAGCGGCACACACAGCACCAGCGTGATGCCGATGGCCAGCGCAACGGCTACTTTAAAGGTGCTGATGCCGTTGGAAAGGGCCAGCGCATTGTTGCTCTGAATGAAATAGTAGGCGGTGTAGTAGATGCCCGCACCGGGCACCAGCGGGAAGATGCCGGACAGCAGGAACACCGTTACCGGCATTTTAATCACAATGGCAAACACCCGGGTGAGCAGGGTGAGGGGATCACCGCCAGCAGGGAGGCTGCGGCACTGTCTGCCCCCCAGCATCACGGCCAGCTCGTAGACAAAGCCAGCCCACGGCACCCACTAGCCCGCAGAAGAGCAGGCTTTTGCGCGGACAGCCGAACAGAACGGCAAAACTCAGGGTGCCTGCGCCGGCAATAAAGAACTGCGCGGCCAGCTCCCCAATTTGTGTACTGGTCAACATCATGCCACGACCACCCCCGTAAAGAATGTATAAAGGCTCAGCACAAGGCCGGTGCCAATGGCAATGCTGGCTGCAATGAGCAGCGCATCGATCATGCGGATGGTGCCGGAGAGGTAATCTCCGTGCACAAAGTCGCGGATGCCCATGGTAAAGGCGATGCCGGGGGTCAGGATCATCAGCGAACCGATAATAGAATGACTGGCCGGTGTGCCCAGCACTCGGCAGGCCAGAATGCACACCAGCGTGATAAGCGCAGCACAGCTGATCTTGCAAAAGCCGCCGGGCAGCTCGTGCTGCTCACACAGCAGCAAATAGCCGCTGGCAAGAAAGCCTGCCAGTGCCGCCGCCAGTGCACTGCGCAGCGTGCCGCCGAAGATCAGCGCAAAGCAGAACGCGCCGCACATGCCGCTGACCAGCTGCACCCAGTCCTTGGGAAAAGGGATGCACCGCGCCAGCACCAGACGGCTCTCGGCTTCGTCCAGCGACATGCTGCCCTCTGCGATCTCGCGGGAGAGGGCGTTCACTGCCGCCACCCGGCCCAGATGAGTGGTGCGGGTAGGCACATTGCGCACCTCGCTGATCTCGGCGGTGCCCGCACTGGCAAAGATGCCGTTGGTCAGCACATAAACATGGAACTCCCGCAGGTGGAATGACCGGGCCATGATCTCCATGGTCTGCTCCACCCGGAACACCTCGGCACCGTTTTCCAGCAATGTCTGGCCCGCCGCCATGATAAAATCCATGATGCGGCGGCGCAGTTCTTCATCCGGGAAAACCTCGCGGCTGTTCATTGCCGCACCTCCTTTATAAATAATGCTGTCTTATTCTACCATGTCCGCGGCTGGCGCACAAGATAAAAAAACGCAATTTCCTACTAAAAAACTTCGTTGTAGGTGTTGACAAATCCGGTCGATTGGATTATTATAAATGCAATATCACAAAAATGGCTGTGAAGAGAAGAGTAGGCCTTCGCATTGATCCTTACCAGAAAGCCCGGGCGATGGAAAAGGGCAGGAAACAGGAAGCTGAAAATGGTCTCGGAGCTGTGCGGGCGAGGTGCATGAGCGCTAAGTCTGCAACGGGATGCGCCCGTTACAGCGTCCGGCTGTAAGCAGCAAAGCTGCCGCAGCATTGAGGCTGTGCCCGCAAGGGTGCGGTAAACCAAGGTGGTACCACGGAAGTATGTTATGCTCCCGTCCTTGTCTGAGCGTTGGCTCAAGGTCAAGGACGGGAGCTTTTTTTCATGCATCCGTCAAAGGCCTTTAGCACGGAACTGTGCCGTGCGGGCCGCTGTACATTATAATAAGCAAATAGAGAGGGAACAAAACTATGATTACTCGTCGTGATTTTCTGAAAGTTACCGGAGCTGCAGCTGCTGCAGCTGCCCTGACCGCATGCGGCGGTTCTTCTTCCACCGCATCTTCTGCTGCTTCCGGCACTGCTTCTTCCGCAGCTTCTTCTGCTGTGGCTAAGCTGGACAAGGTGAAGGTGGCTGTGCCCAACGACACCACCAACGAGGCACGCGCCCTGACCCTGCTGGAGAAGAACGGCTTCTTTAAGCTGAAGGCTGATGCAGGCCTGACCGCAACCGCAAAGGACATCGAGGAGAACCCTCTGAATGTTTCCGTCGATGAGGTCGAGGCTGCTCAGGTGCCCAACGTCCTGCAGGACGAGGACTACGCCGTCATCAACTCCAACTACGCCATCTCCGCTGGTCTGGACCCCATGACCGATGCTTTGGCAATGGAGGACGGCACCTCTGCTTACGTCAACATTCTGGTCTGCAAGGACGGCAATCAGGAAGAGCCGAAGATCAAGGCTCTGGCCGCTGCTCTGCAGAGCCAGAAGGTGAAGGACTTCATGGATGAAAACTACAAGGGCGCTGTGGTGTCCGTTGTGGAGAACCCCACCGACGGCTATGACTCCTCCATCGACTACGATGCACTGAACGGCGAGACCGTCAGCTGCGCTGCTACTCCGGCTCCTCACTGCGAGGTTCTGGAGATCTGCAAGGACATCCTGGCCGAAAAGGGCATCACGCTGGATATTCAGGAGTACGACGACTACATCATTCCCAACAACATCGTTGAGGACGGCCAGTGCGATACCAACTATTTCCAGCATCAGCCGTATCTGGACGACTTCAATGCAGAGCACGGCACCCATCTGGTGACGGTTGCCGGCATCCACGTGGAGCCTATGGGCATCTACGGCGGCAAGCAGGACAGTCTGGCACCGATCGAAGGCTAAGCAAACTCCCCCAGTCACCTTGCGTGACAGCCCCTCGGGGAGGGGGCCTTTGCCTGACCGTTCTGTTTCAGGCTCCCTCCATGAGGGAGTTGGCAAACCCGCAAGGGTTTGACTGAAGGAGTTTATTCAACAGCAAGGAGCAATTTCTGTGATCGAGATCAAACATCTTTCCAAGACCTTCCAGATGAAGGACGGCGCGGTGAATGCGCTGAAGGACATCAACCTCACCATCCCGGATGGTTCCATTTATGGCATCATCGGCATGTCCGGTGCGGGCAAATCCACGCTGGTGCGCTGCATCAACCTGCTGGAACGCCCCACCGAGGGCAGCGTTGTGATCGACGGTACCGCTATGGAGACTTTAAACGCAGCCCAGCTGCGTGAGCGCCGCCGCGATATCACCATGATCTTCCAGCAGTTCAATCTGCTGATGCAGCGCAGCTGCCTGAAGAACATCTGCTTCCCCATGGAGCTGGCCGGTGTGAAAAAGGCGGATGCCGAAAAGCGTGCCAGAGAGCTGCTGGAAGTGGTGGGCCTGCCCGATAAGGCCAACGCCTACCCGGCACAGCTGTCCGGCGGCCAGAAGCAGCGCATTGCCATTGCCCGCGCACTGGCAACGGACCCCAAAGTTCTGCTCTGCGATGAAGCCACCAGCGCACTGGACCCCAACACCACCCATGCTATCCTGACCCTGATCAAGGACATCAACAAGAAGCTGGGCATCACGGTTGTGGTCATCACCCATCAGATGAGCGTTGTGGAAGAGATCTGCGATCACGTTGCCATTCTGGACGGCGGCGTTGTGGTGGAGGAAGGCTCCGTGCAGGAGATCTTCTCGAACCCCAAAACGCCCGCAGCAAAGCGTCTGGTGGCACCCAACGGCGGCAGCGCCGCACGGGATCTGTCCAGCTTTGCACCGGACGACCATGTGGTGCGCGTCACCTTCAACGGTTCGTCCACGGCAAAGCCGCTGGTGGCAAGCCTTGCCGCAGAAAAAAGGCATTCTGGTGTCGGTACTCAGTGCCGACACCCGTGATCTGAGCGGCCAGTGCTATGGCTCCATGCTGCTCAAGCTGCCCACTGATGTGGAGCAGGCAAAGCAGGCTGCGGCCTATATGCGCGCCCAGCCCGGCATTACGGTAGAGGAGGTGACCGGCGAATGAGTATTGCAGATTACGGCTTTGCCATCTGGGAGACCTTTTACGTGACGGTCCTTTCCACCGCGTTTGCGCTGGTGCTGGGCCTGCCGCTGGGTGTGCTGCTGGTGGCCGGTGATAAGGACGGCATTCTGCCGCTGCCCGGCTGGCTGATGCACATTCTCAACATCGTTATCAACATCCTGCGCAGTGTTCCGTTCCTGATCCTGATGATCTGTGTATTCCCGCTTACCCGTGCCATCGTGGGCACCACGGTGGGTACCAAAGCCACCATCGTTCCGCTGGTGGTGGCAGCCTTCCCGTTCGTGGCGCGTCTGGTGGAGACCAGTCTGCGCGAGCTGGACGAGGGCGTGGTGGAAGCGGCCCAGAGCATGGGCGCAACGCCGTTCCAGATCATTACCAAGGTGATGATCCCGGAATGCCTGCCCGGCCTGATCTCCAGCATGACCACCGCACTGACCACCATTCTGGGCTACTCGGCCATGTCCGGTGTCATTGGCGGCGGCGGTCTGGGCAAGATCGCTTTGTCCTACGGCTATTACCGCTACCAGACCGATATCATGATCGTGTGTGTCATTTTGCTGGTGCTGATGGTTCAGGTGTTCCAGACTTTGGGCACTGCTTGGGCCACCAGAAGCGATAAGCGGCTGCGGAAGTAACTCCTTCAGTCGCACTTCGTGCGCCAGCTCCCTTGGAGAGGGAGCCTCTGGCGAAGAGGAAAACTTTCCGGTATTGCCAAAGCCGAAAGGTTTTGACGGAAGGCGTTCTCTCTTCATTTCGCCCCCGGACGGGAACTAAAAATTTGACGTTTCAATTCCCGCCGGAGGCTGCAACACTCCTGCGGGGAATTGTGCTATATGACAAACCCAGTAAAGGAGTATGTAGTATGAATCGCGATACCATCTGCGTGCAGGGCGGTTACACCCCCGGCAACGGCGAACCCCGCCAGATCCCCATTATCCAGTCCACCACCTTCAAGTATGCCACCAGCGAGGACATGGGCAAACTGTTCGATCTGGAAGCTGACGGCTACTTCTATTCCCGTCTGCAGAACCCCACCTGCGACCTTGTGGCTAAGAAGATCTGCGAGCTGGAAGGCGGCACGGCTGCAATGCTGACCAGCAGCGGTCAGGCTGCAAACTTCTTTGCCCTGTTCAACCTCTGCGAAGCAGGCGACCACATCGTGGCATCCAGTACCATCTACGGCGGCACCTTCAACCTGATCTCCGTCACCATGAAGAAGATGGGAATCGATGCCACCTTTGTGGACCCGCTGTGCACCGAGGAAGAATTGAACGCCGCATTCCAGCCCAACACCAAGGTGGTGTTCGGTGAGACCATCGCAAACCCGGCCCTGACCGTGCTGGACATTGAGAAGTTTGCCAAGGCTGCTCACGCCCACGGTGTGCCGCTGATCGTGGACAACACCTTTCCCACGCCGGTCAACTGCCGCCCCTTTGAGTGGGGCGCGGATATCGTGACCCACTCCACCACCAAGTACATGGACGGTCATGGCGCGGTGCTGGGCGGTGCCATCGTGGACGGCGGCAAGTTCGACTGGATGGCCCATGCCGAGAAGTTCCCCGGCCTGTGCACCCCGGACGACAGCTACCACGGCATCACCTACGCCGAGCGTTTCGGCAAAGAGGGTGCCTTTATCACCAAGGCTACCGCGCAGCTGATGCGTGACTTTGGCTCCATGCAGTCGCCCATGAACGCCTACATGCTGAACCTCGGTCTGGAAAGCCTGCATGTGCGGATGCAGCGCCACTGCGCCAACGGCATGGCCGTGGCAGAGTTCCTTGAAAGCCATCCCAAGGTGGCCTACGTGAACTACTGCGGCCTGGAGTCCAGCCCGTACCATGCACTGGCGGAGAAGTATCTGCCGAATGGCAGCTGCGGCGTGGTCAGCTTTGGTCTGGCCGGCGGCCGTGAGGCTGCAAGCATCTTTATGAAGAACCTGAAGCTGGCAGCCATCGAGACCCATGTGGCCGATGCCCGCACCTGCTGCCTGAACCCTGCATCCAGCACCCACCGCCAGATGAACGATGAGCAGCTGAAAGCCGCCGGTGTGCCCGCAGAGCTGGTGCGCATGAGCTGCGGTCTGGAAAGCAGCGAAGACCTTATCGCAGATATTGCGCAGGCGCTGGATAAAATCTAAAAGGGTGAGTTCAGCAGCATCTATCGGTTCCGGCCCTTCTCGTAAAAACGCGTTTGGAGCGCCCCGCAGGGCGCGACAAACGCAAAATTATAAAATGAAATTCCGCTGAGATAGCCAGAGCGTCAGCGGAGGCTATTCTAAATCGTTAGGAGTACGAACTATGCCGCTGATCATCCCCAAGACCCTGCCTGCTTACGATGCCCTCTACAACGAAAATATCTTCGTCATGCATCGTGAGCGCGCCCTTGCCCAGCACATCCGCCCGCTGGAGATCCTGATCCTGAACCTGATGCCCACCAAGATCACCACTGAGACCCAGATCGCCCGTCTGCTGGCAAATACCCCGCTGCAGGTGCACATGACCCTGCTGCAGACGGCCAGCCATGCGGCGACCCACGTTTCGGCAGCACACCTCGAATCGTTCTATAAGAACTTCAACGAGGTGAAGAACAACCGCTACGACGGCATGATTATCACCGGCGCACCGGTGGAGACCATGGACTTTGAGCAGGTGGATTACTGGCCGGAGCTGTGCGAGATCATGGACTTCAGCGAGACGAATGTCTACTCCACCCTGCATGTGTGCTGGGGTGCACAGGCTGGCCTGTACTACCACTACGGCGTGCACAAGCAGCTGCTGCCGGAAAATGATGTTCCGGCGTGTTCGAGCACCGGGTCACCCGCCCGTCGAACCCCTTTTGGGTCGCGCGGCTTTGACGAGGTGTTCTATGCGCCCCACAGCCGCCACACCGGCATCAGCCGCGAGGATGTGGACAACTGTAAGGCTCTGCGCATCCTTGCCGAGAGCGATGCGGCCGGGCCCTTCCTCATGAGCACCGAGAACGGACGGCAGATCTTTGTCACCGGCCACCCGGAATATGACAAATACACGCTGGATTCAGAGTACCGCCGCGATGTGGACAAGGGCCTGCCCATCCATGTGCCGGTGAATTACTACCCGGACGATGATCCCACAAAGCCGCCGCTGTTCCGCTGGCGTGCCCACGCCCACCTGCTGTATGAGAACTGGCTGAACTACTATGTCTACCAGAACACCCCCTATGATCTGGGCGAGATCCAGCGCGTAAAGCACGAATAAATGCAAAAGAAAACCGGTATTGCGTCAAAATTGCGCGATACCGGTTTTTATGCTATACTGTTCCTGCGGCCCTTCTCCATTCCCCTAACCGCGGAAAGGAGGTGGTAACCAATGGAAGTCTTCGTCTCATTTATACAGACTGTCGGAGCAGAGGTAGTTGCCTACTATCTGTGCAAGTGGCTTGACAGCCTGTTCTTCAAGGGCAGTAAGCACTAACCCAAGAAGTCCCCCGGTAGTATCAGTACCAGGGGGCTTTGGATTTTTTCGTGGTAACCACGGAACAGGCCTTCATCTCATTGCCTATCTTTAGTATATGCAGTTTTGGGCAAAAGTCAAGCGATGAAATGTAAATTATTTTTTACGCCTTACCGGCTTTTTCTTGCGCACGCTGTAGCCAAAGGTGCCCAGCTTCCGGCCCAGAGCCAGATAGTCGCCGTGGCTGTAGACGATGAGCTTTGCCTTTTCGAGACACAGCTTGCCGCTTTCGTCCAGCAGGTTTTCGTCCACATCACAGGCCGCCACTTCGGCAAGGAACAGATCGTGGCTGCCCAGCGGGATCACCTGTGTCACTCTGCACTCAAGATTCACCGGGCTTTCTTCCATAATGGGACAGTCGGTCAGCACGGTGCCGGGGGCGGCGTGCAGGCCGCAGGCGGCAAACTTGTTCACGTCACGGCCGCTTTTCACGCCGCACCAGTCCACCGAACGCACCAGCGCTTCGGTGGGCAGATTGATGGCAAACTGTCCGCTTTCCTGAATGAGGTGGTGGCTGTAGCGCTCCGGCCGAACGCTGATGGACACCATGCTGGGCTGGGTGCAGATGGTGCCCGTCCAGCCGATGGTGATGAGATTGGGCTTTTCCAGCCCGCCGCAGGACACCAATACCGGCGGTTCCGGGTTCAGCAGGGTGCTGCCCCGCCAGCTCTGTTTGCTCATCCGTGATACTTCCTTTCGTAGGGTGCCCAGGTGCGCTCGCTGATGATGTAGCGCGGGCGGGCTTTCGTCTCCATATAAATTTTGCCGATATACTCGCCGATCACGCCTAAGCACACCAGCTGCACGCCGCTCATGAAGCAGACGATGCAGATAGTGGAGGCCCAGCCGGCCACCACGCTGCCCATGGCAGCTTCGATGATGGCCCAGATGACTCCGATAAAGCTGATCAGGCTCACAAAGATGCCAGATCCGGTAATAAGGCGGATGGGCTTGTTGGAAAGACTGGTGATGCCGTCAAAGGCAAGGGCCAGCATCTTGCTCAGCGGATAGTGGCTCTCACCGGCAAGGCGTTCGTGGCGCTCATAGGTGACAACATCGCTCTTGAAGCCAACCAGCGGCACCATGCCGCGCAGGAAAATGTTCACTTCCCTGTAGTCGGCAAAGCTTTCCAGCACACGGGTGCTGATGAGGCGGTAGTCTGCGTGGTTGAACACGATGTCTGCGCCCAGAGCGTTCATCACATGGTAAAAGCCCTCGGCGGTGAAGCGCTTGAAGAAGGTGTCTGTATCGCGGCGGCTGCGCACGCCGTAGACCACCTCGGCACCGTCCAGATACTTTTTCAACCATCTCGTCCATGGCGTTGATGTCGTCCTGACCATCACAGTCGATGGAAATGGTAACATCGCAGGTGCCGCTGTGCAGTGCCTCCATCAAGCCTGCCAGCACGGCGTTCTGGTGGCCGCGGTTGCGGCTCTGGGAAATGCCGATGTAGTGCTCGTCCTGTGCGGCAAAACTCTGGATCAGTTCCCATGTCTTGTCTTTGGAGCCGTCGTTCACGAACAGCACCCGGCTCTTCTCGCTCACAAGGCCCTGTGCGGCAAGGCCGCTGATCTTTTCCAGAAACATGGGAGCTGTAATGGGTAGCACCTGCTCCTCGTTGTAGCAGGGGATCACGATCCATAAAATCGGTTTTGACATATTTAAAAATACTCCTATATTAAAAATAACAAGATGATGCCGCTGACGGTTACGGCCTTCCAGTGAAAAAGAGTTTTAGAAGAATCCGTAGATTTTTCTAAAACTCAAATATAAAAATAAAGTTTCCGCTGAATACAGCCAAAGCGCACGCGGCGGCTATTCAAATGGTCACTGCACCATCTGCTTCAGCACCTCGGGTTTCAACAGTTTGAAGCTGCTCTTGTAGGTATCCAGCAGGCCGTCCCGCTGCATCTGGCTCAGCTCACGGCTGAGGGCGCTGCGGTCGCAGTTCAGGTAATCTGCCAGCTGGATGCGGGAGAACGGGATGCTGAAGGTCAGGCTGCCAGCCCGCTCGGCTTCACTGAGTAGATAGGCGCACACTTTGGCCCGCAGGCTTTTGAGCACCAGCAGGTCGATGCGGCGGGAGAGGGAAAAATATTTATCGCTGATGGTGCGCACCAGATTGCGCAATGTCTGCTGGTGCGCCGGACTGCCATCCGAAAGCAGCAGCCGCTCGTAGGGAATCAGCAGCACCTCGCAGGGCATCGAAGCCATCACCGTGACCGGGCTTGCCAGACTGGAACCGCTCAGCACATCGCCGAACACGCCGCCCGGTTCCATGTGGGTGATGGGAATGCGCGCACCCTGCGGCCCGGGACGGTAGGCTTCCAGCTCACCGGACAGTACGATGCCCACCCTGCGGTTGGGTTCGCCCGCCAGAACAAGCGCTTCGCCTTTGCCATAGCTGCGCATAACGGCACCCAGCTGAGCCAGCAGGGTCTGCAGCTCTTCAGGGGTCAGACCATTGAATAAAGAGGTGGAGCATAACAGCGGAAGAAAGTTTTTCATCACAATTCCGTGGGAAAGATCCGGCTTCCCACAGCCCTCCTGCAATTCCGTTGCACACGCAACGGTAATTTTTGACTCTATTATAGTAAACTTAGACCCGCAAAGCAAATGATTTTGCAAATTTGCCTTGTAAAAAATATGAAAAGACCGACCCATGGTTCTGTGCAAAATTTCAGGCACAAAATGGCGCGGTTTGTGAGGAAAGAGGGAACCCGCATGAAAAAACTGACATCCATGCTGCTGGCTCTGGCCCTTGTGCTGAGCCTTGCCGCCTGCGGCGGTGCGGCATCCAGCTCTGTTGCATCCAGTGCAGCTTCCAGTGAAGCTGTCCCCGAGGCTGCTTCGGAAGCCGCTTCCAGTGAGGAAGCAAAGGAACTGTCCACCACCGATGCTCTGCGCATTGCCGGCCTGAAAGGCCCCACCACTATGGGCCTTGTCAACCTGCTGAGCATGGAAGAGGATGGCACCGCTTCCATGGATTACGACCTGCAGCTTTACGGCGCTGCCGATGAGATCGTGCCGCTGCTGATGAAGGGCGAGCTGGACATGGCTGCCATCCCGGCAAATCTGGCCGCCACCCTGTATCAGAAGACGGAGGGCGGCATTCAGGCTGTGGCCGTCAACACGCTGGGCGTGCTGTACGTAGTGGAAAAAGGCGGCGATACGATCCAGTCCATGGCAGACCTTGCAGGCCGTACCATCCTGTCCACCGGCAAGGGAACCACGCCGGAGTACGTGCTGCGCTATCTTCTGAACGCCAATGGCATCGACCCGGACAAGGACGTGACCATTGAATACTACAGCGAGGCCACCGAGGTCACGGCCCAGATGGCCAATACCGAGGATGCCATTGCAGTTCTGCCCCAGCCCTATGTGACTGCAGCCGGCCTGCAGGACGACACCCTGCGTGTGGCCCTCGACCTGACCGAGGAATGGAACAAGGTTGCGGATACCCAGCTCATCACCGGCGTGACCGTGGTGCGCAAGGAGTATGCCGAGGAACACCCGGATGTTGTGGCCGCATTCCTTACCGACTACGCCAAGAGCGTGGAAGCTGCCAACACCGATCTGGACGGCACTGCCGCTCTGTGCGAGGAGCAGGGTGTTGTGGCCAAGGCTGCCATTGCCAAGAAGGCCCTGCCCAACTGCAACATCGTCTGCCTGACCGGCGACGAGCTCAAGACCAACGCATCCGCTTATCTGCAGGTGCTGTTTGATGCCGACCCCAAGGCAGTGGGCGGCGCAATGCCCGGCGACGATTTCTACTGGACTGCCGAGTGATTCCTCAATAAGCCATCTCTCCGGCCGCTGTGCGATTGGTACGCACGGCGGCTTTTTTGTTTGCATAAAATGCTTGTATCCCAGCTTTTGTGCGCCCTGCACAAATTTAAAGACAATTTTTTGTGAACGAAAATGAATGAAATTGACTGAAAGTGATTGATTTTGGCGCTGTATTTGCTATAATAAAGATGCAATCAACCAAAACAACGCACAAACGGTCATAAACCGTCAAAGATAAGATCAAACCAAAGGAGAGGATGCCGATGCTGGCAGAAGAACGCTTCAGCCTGATCATGGAACAGCTGGACCGCAAACGCACCGTCACGGTGCAGGAGCTGTGTGAGGCGCTGAACACCAGCGAATCCACCATCCGGCGCGACCTGACCGAACTGGACCGGCTGGGCAAGCTGAACAAGGTGCACGGCGGTGCCACCCTGCCGGACAGCCGTTTCCTGGCGGATGAACCCACCATGGAGGCCAAGGAGTCGCAGGCTGTGGAGCAGAAGCGCAGCATCGCGCAGGCGGCGGCAAAGCTCATCAACGCCGATGATTTTGTGTTCATCGATGCAGGCTCCACCACGCTGGAGCTGGTGCGTGCACTGGCAGGGGATGCCCTCAAAGCCAGCTATGTGACCAACGGCGTGGCCCATGCCCGGGCACTGGCCCGAAAGGGCTGCCGGGTGTATCTGCCCGGAGGACTGCTGCGGCCCGAGACCGAAGCCATTGTGGGTGCACCCACAGTCACCAGCCTGCAGCGCTACAATTTTACCAAGGCGTTCATGGGTGCCAACGGTGTGGCGCTGGATGCCGGTTTTACCACGCCGGACCCCGAGGAAGCTGCCGTGAAAGCAGCGGCAGTGCACCGTGCACGGGAAGCCTGGTTCCTTGTGGATGATGCCAAGTTTTCCCGCATCTACCCGGCAGTCATTGCCGACCTGCAGGGCGGTGCCATTCTCACCAACCGCTGCCCCAACCCCAAATACAAACAATTCACGCTGGTAAAGGAGACGGAAGTATGATTTATACCGTAACATTCAACCCGGCCATTGACTATGTGGTGCGTTTGGATGCACCGCTGGAAGTAGGCGAGGTGAACCGCGCCAAAGGCGAGGACTGCGTGCTGGGCGGCAAGGGCATCAATGTGTCCGGTGTGCTGGCACAGCTGGGCTGCGAGAGCGTGGCGCTGGGCTTTGTGGCCGGTGAGACCGGCGCATGGCTGGAACGCGGTCTTGCTGCACAGGGCTTAAAGACCGATTTTGTGCATCTGGAACAGGGCATGACCCCGCATCAATGTCAAGATCAAGGCAGGGCAGGAGACCGAGCTGAACGGCGCGGGCCCCGACATTCCGGAGAGCGCCATGCAGGAGCTGGAAAAGAAGCTGGACAGCCTGAACGAGGACGATATCCTCATTCTGGCGGGCAGCATCCCGGCAAGCCTTTCGCAGGATACCTACGAGCGGCTGCTGGCCCGGCTGCAGGGCAGGGGCGTGCGTGCTGTGGTGGATGCCACCCGCGACCTGCTGGTGAACGTGCTGCAGTACCACCCTTCCTCATCAAGCCCAATAACCACGAGCTGGGCGAGATCGTGGGCAGGGTGCTGACTATGGACGAAGAGATTATTGCTGCGGCCCGCACCCTACAGCAAAGGGCGCTCGCAACGTGCTGGTAAGCATGGCGGGCGAC
>ENA-OQCV01000077-OQCV01000077.1-human-gut-metagenome-genome-assembly--contig:-NODE-77-length-27380-cov-3.661358_pt1 | contig 27380 bp, 27 predicted proteins | sample MGYA00242766_ERZ504592 | MGnify/ENA primary metagenome ERZ504592 (study PRJEB26092, sample SAMD00036315) | human gut metagenome | host: Homo sapiens | study: EMG produced TPA metagenomics assembly of...
GAGCCCCAGCGCCTCGCGCCGGAACTCATCATCGTAACGTTCCCTCCGATCCTCACGCATACGAAAGAACCGCACCTCCGATCATCGAATCTGAATTTCCTCAGTCCAACAATCGGGGTGCGGTTCACCGAGAAGGTTCCCGCCCCAGTCTGTTGTTGATGAAGTATGGCCTCCGCGCGATACGCGGCGGTATGAATTACTCGGCCTTTGAGGGCGCGACAGGTTCTACGACCGCCGCACCGTTCGCCACAGGAGCGCTGTCAGTAGTGTTGTTGGCCAGTTGTTGATGCACGGTCTTCGCGATGTGACGGCTGACCATGAACCAAATCGCCCCGGCGACAACCACGACAAACGAAATCGGATAGATATACTCAACGATTCCGTATCCATACTGCGAGGAAGGCAGTACGCCACGATCGTCAAAATCCCAACGCAGCGCATAGAAAGCGACTACAACAAGCACCGAGAATACGATGGCCGCGATCGGCTTCTTCAGCACTCCGAACAGCAGAATAAGCAGTGAAGAAACCGCGATGACCGCCATGAGCGTAATGCATATGACAGCTTCCAGGTACATGCCGCCGAGCAGCTTCCCGGACTGGAGACCCGCGATGTAGATGCGCAAGAATGTCAGCAGCGACAGCCCCACCACATCCTTGTTGTGTAGACCGGCTTCCGCGGTGTATACCCGATCACCATACTGCTTCAGGTATTCTGCATAATCGCCCTTTGCTGAGGCGAACGGCAGGAAGAACGACACCGCCATCGCCACTGCGCCGACCACCAACAGCACATACGGAATGAGCTGCTTGGCGGGGAGCTTCTTCGAGACCTGTTGGCCTTGTGCTATATCTCCCATATTGTCACCTTTCTTTCCCGTGTTCCCGTATCATGTTTGATGACGGGTTGTGACCGTGCACGTGATACTGTGCACGAAGTGCTTAGTCATCGGGTATCAATCACTTGGGATTGGTCGTCGTCACGGTCACCGTGTACATTCCGGCTTCAGCAGTAGGCTCATACAAGCGCTCGATGACATCTTTAGCCTGTTTATTGGCAATTTTCAGCAGTTGTGTTCGGTCTAGCCGAGCTTCGGTCTTTTTCTTGGCATCGTCCAGCGCAGCTTTAGTGTCCTCTACATCCGCTGCATTAAAGAAGGAATCAGACTTGTCAAAGAAACGCAGTGAATCGGGATTGACGGCCACCGACTGGATTGTCGGTGCAGGTAGCGTGATAGACACTGTTTTGGAGTCCTTGTCGATTTTTATCTGGGCCTTGGCCAAATCAATCCCCGCGCGCGCCTCGTATGTGTAGAACATCGTGAACTGCTTCTTGTTCAGGAACGCAATACCACCGTCTTCGTATTTCTCGAAGCCGTAATCCGTTTCCTTAGCCGTGGTAAGATCCTGGATCTTCTCCAGCTGCTTAACGACGACTTCATTGGTCAATTCCGGTTGAGGATTGAAGAACTTGGTGATGGCACCACGAATCCATCCTCCGGCGAACATAAAGATGACGGCGACGACGACCGCCAGAATGATTGTTGCTTTCAGGCTCATCTTGAATGATGAGCCATCTTTGTCGACGCGTGCGCCCATTTTTCACCTTTTCTCTTTCATACTCTCGTCATCTCAATTCATGTGGCATCTGATGCAATCCAGTTCTGGCATACGTCTACAAAATGTATGGGCAAAACCGCGACGAGACATCAGTCGTCGACTGAATTCGAGCTGGTTCTCACCGATTATGCAACACATTAGCGATGCACAATCAGCAACACAATAAGTATAACGTAAATATTGCGACATAATGCTATATCTGAGCTTGGTTATGATCCTTGTGCTGGAAACGTTGCCGAACCATCATGCACCGGTCGGCATCAACACGAGCCGCATAAGAAGGGAACGACAATGACATCGCCGAGAAGTTCGATTTCCCAGTATCTCCCGCGAAATTGCACGAAGCCGTCCGATCCATGTTGTCATGCAGCGCCGCATTCTCACTACGCGAAGCAAATGACATCGAAATGAAAACGACATTCACTCCTTACGACAGCGACGATGTCCTGACAGCAACCGTGAACGGCAGCGGTGACGAGTCGAAGATAACGCTGTCTGCACAAGACTCGTCGAATACAGGGGCGCGCATCATGCGCTTTGCCACCGATTTGGCTACCCGGCGGAGAGGGGCGAAGGCCGGAGCCGTGATTGGCGGGGAACGTACAATGTGGGATATGAGCGAGCATGTGGAGCATGGGTTCGGCCCGGTGTGGGACAGTGAATCGCGGATTCTGATACTGGGGTCGATGCCCAGTCCGAAATCGCGGAAGGCGGCATTCTACTATATGCACCCGCAGAATCGCTTCTGGCCGGTGATGCAGGCGTTGTTCGCCGACCCGGCGGATCCGTCTGATGTCACCGGCGACTCGCTGCAATCCCGCCGCGCATTCGCTCTGCGCCACCATATCGCCTTGTGGGATGTCATCGAGTCCTGCGACATCACCGGGGCCAGCGACGCCAGCATCCGCAACGCCACGCCGAACGATCTGACGCCCCTGCTGCGCGATGCGCCGATCGCTCGCATATTCACCACCGGAGCGAAGTCGGCCCAACTCTATCGCAGACTCCTCGAACCACGACTGGCTGCAACCGGCATCACCATCGGCATGACTCCGCTCCCCTCCACCAGTCCGGCCAACGCCTCGATGCGGCTGCCGGCGCTTATCGAAGCCTACCGACTGGCCTTCCAGAGCGCAGGCGCTCTTGAAATGGCGGACGAAACGGTCACTGGTCTCTGACGCGATCGCCGCGTGGACGGCGGCGACGGGCAATCGACGCGCCCAACCGGCAGACCGGGATGAGATACAGGAACGGCGCCGCGAATCGTCAGCCTCAGCCGAATGATATGCGCCGGAGCACAACTGATGGGCGCAACGATCAGTTGCGGCATTGGCTGGCGAATGGCAATTTCGATGTGGCGGTGGCGGATTTCACCGGCATGCCGACCGGCGTGGAGCTGGTGGATTTCTATCAGGAACGTATGGTGTTGGTCATCGCGAACTCGCTGTGGCTGGATCTCGCCGGCGGCGGGACGCCGCCGGATGAGACCGCCATCGGCGCCGGTGACCTGTCATCCTTGGAGCGCTGCCCGTTCCTGCTGGGCAATCCGCAAGACATCGACGGACGCATCGGCGACATGCTGTTCCGCCGAGCCGGATTCGCTCCCGTGGCTGCGGGCCGGGAATCTCATACGCGATCAGCTTCGGCATATCCGCCTGCGACTACCGGTGGAGCGCGGTCGATGATTTCATCGACTGCGCGCGCCGGAGCATCAGCAACCATTGACAGGCATGATTCCGGCCGGAACCGTCGGATCACGCCTGATAGTCGTTGAGCATGGCCTCGATGTTGTTGCCATCGGGATCATGGACGAACGCGGCATAGTAGCCCGGCCCGTAGTTCGGGCGCGGACCGGGCTTGCCATTGTCGGTGCCGCCGGCCGCGAGACCCGCCTCATGGAACGCCTTGATGGCGTCGGCGGTCTTGGCGCGGAACGCGACGTGTGACGGCACGACCGGATTGCCGTCCTTCGGCGATTCCAGCCAGATGCCGTCGCCGTCCTCGTCGTTGGCGAAGCATACCGCAGTCGGGTATGCGGCCTTCTTGACATAGCCCAGCGGCGCCAGCAGCTTCTCGTAGAAATCGGCGCGCTTGGCGGCGTCGGCGACGAACAGTCCGATGTGATCGATCATGATGAACCTCCTATGACCATGTGGATGACTATTCCATTATCCTTGCGTCGCTCGTGACGCGGGTGAATATCAGCTTTGGGTAAAGCCCCGTTTCAGGCGCCGAAATCGGTGTCGCCGGCGGCGTCGGCCCGGGCCACGGCAGCCTCGGCATCGCATGCGGCCTGTTCGATGACCCGCTCGTAGCCGGTCAACGCGGCGAACGGCATGAACTGGGCGGCCCGCTGACGACGGGACATCTGCGGATGCCTGCGCGACACGTGATGCGGCATATCGATGATGTCGTCATATTTATGCGTCTCATGTAATGCCATATGGACTCCTTTTCACGCCCGATAGCGCAATACGCTCGATACGCTCATGCACGATGGCCTCCGATCTGCCGATTGCGGTCCTGGCCGGTGGCGCCGTCCTCCATGTCCATCGCCTTGATGACGGCATTGCGGCCGAATTTCCTCTTGACCTCCAGCAATGCAGTCTGCATGTCATGCTCACGCCGCACATCACTGTTCGAAATGCCGACATGGCCATCGTCCCCCTCCTCCGCGGACGAATCGATCCGGGAAAACAGATCAAGCTGCTCGTAGCGTTTGCCGGCCGCAAGCTCATTCGCCGTGGCCACATCATCGGCGATGACGGTGAGCCGGCGCACCAACAGACGCGGATCCACGATGCGCTCGTACAGCATCGTCATCGCCTCACGGATGCGAGTGGAAGACGAGGTGAACTCCCCCAGTCCGATCGACCCGGTGGCCGGCTTGGGGGCCCGCCGCCCATACCGGTCGACGGACACCGGCCCGCGATAGCTCTTGCCCGCCTGATCGGAGGCCCGTTTCATCGCCGAATCCGCGCAGGAATCCAGTTTGGTCGAGTCAAGGCTGCCGATGTCGTAGCCGACCGCGAGCGTCAGACGATTCGCCAGCACCCGCTTGCCGACAAGATCCAAGGCGAGCGCGTCCGCCATCTCCTTGACGATGAGCCGTCCCGTGGCATAGTCGGCGGGCCCGGTGAGCACCTGCCCACTGCTGATGCTGTGCGCATCCGGCTCATACGATTGGATGTCCGCGATCGTGCACGGCTCCCAGCCCCACGCATGGTCGATGAGCAGTTCGGCGTTCCTGCCGAACATGCGGTAGAGCAGATCCTCGTTGTAGTAGTCGGAGGCCCGGCCGATCGAGCATCGGGCGACATCCCCCATGGTCAGCAGACCGGCATGCTCAAGCTTCCGGGCATAGCCGCGACCGACCCGCCAGAAATCCGTAAGCGGACGATGGTTCCATAGCAGTCGCCGATACGACATCTCGTCAAGCTCCGCCACACGAACGCCATCCTCATCGGCGGGCATGTGCTTGGCCACGATGTCCATCGCCACCTTCGCCAGATACATGTTGGTGCCGATGCCGGCCGTGGCGGTGATGCCCGTCTGCGCGAGAATGTCACGCACGATGGCACTCGCCATCTCGTGCGGGCCCATGCCCAGCGCGCGCAGATAGGGCGTGGCATCGATGAACACCTCATCGATCGAATAGACATGGATGTGCTCGGGCGCGGCATATCGCAGGTACACGCCGTACACCCTGCCGCTCACCTCCAGGTAATGCGCCATTCGCGGCTTGGCGATCACCATCGACGCCTTCAATCTCGGGGAATGTTCAAGATCCCGGGAATCACAGGATTCACCGGACAGCCGTCCGCCGGGAGCCAGCATCGTCCGCTCGGCGTTCACCGATGCCAAGCGCTGCCGAACCTCGAACAAACGTGCGCGTCCGGGAATACCATACGCCTTCAGCGAAGGAGACACGGCCAGGCAGATGGTCTTGTCCGTACGCTCCTCATCCGCCACCACCAGATGCGTGCGCAACGGGTCGAGACCACGGTCGTGACACTCCACGGAAGCGTAAAAAAGACTTCAGGTCTATGGCAAGATACACATGCTCGCCCCGAACCATCGTCACCACCCCCCATTTCGCGCTTTCCGTTTCAGAGTACAATCATTATGAGACATATGTTCGATAGTGTGTCGCCGCCCATGAGGCCCATCTGCCACACCCCCGAGCGCGGATGTAGCCGCCGATTGGTACTGTGGATAGGTAGCGAATCCCCTGTCTCCCATGTTTTGGAAGGAGCTTTGGCTTGTCAGCTGAACTCGAAGACATTCACGAAGAATGCGGCATCTTCGGCGTATGGGGCCACCCGGACGCCGCCCGCCTGACGTATTTCGGACTCCACGCGCTGCAACACCGCGGTCAGGAAGGCGCCGGCATCGTCTCCAACGACCACGGCCATCTCATCGGACACCGCGGCCTCGGACTGCTGACCCAGGTGTTCGGCGACGAGCGCGAGATCGGACGGCTCACCGGCGACAAGGCGATCGGCCACGTGCGTTATGCCACCGCCGGATCGGGCACCACCGACAACATCCAGCCGTTCATCTTCCGATTCCACGACGGCGACGTGGCGCTGGGGCACAACGGAAACCTCACCAACTGCGTGTCGTTGCGTCGCAAGCTGGAGGACGAAGGCGCGATCTTCCACTCCAACTCCGACACCGAAGTGCTCATGCACCTGATCCGCCGCTCCTCCAAGCCGACCTTCATGGACAAGCTCAAGGAGGCGCTCAACACCGTGCACGGCGGGTTCGCCTACCTCATCATGACCGAGGACGCGATGATCGGCGCGCTCGACCCGAACGGCTTCCGACCGCTGTCCCTCGGCAAGATGAAGAACGGCGCCTACGTGCTCGCCTCCGAGACCTGCGCTCTCGACGTCGTCGGCGCCGAACTGGTACGCAACATCCGCCCCGGAGAGATCATCGTGGTCAACGACCACGGCTACAAGATCGTGCAGTACACCAACAAGACGCAGCTGGCCATCTGCTCCATGGAATACATCTACTTCGCCCGCCCGGACTCCAACATCTACGGCGTGAACGTGCACTCCGCCCGCAAGCGCATGGGCGCGCGCCTGGCCGAGGAATCCCCGGTCGACGCCGACATGGTCATCGGCGTGCCCAACTCGTCGCTGTCCGCCGCGTCCGGTTACGCCGAGGCCGCGCACCTGCCCAACGAAATGGGCCTGATCAAGAACCAGTACGTGGCCCGCACCTTCATCCAGCCCACGCAGGAGCTGCGCGAGCAGGGCGTGCGCATGAAACTGTCCGCCGTCCGCGGTGTCGTGCGCGGCAAGCGCGTCATCGTCATCGACGATTCGATCGTGCGCGGAACCACGTCCAAGCGCATCGTCCAGCTGCTCAAGGAAGCCGGCGCCGCCGAAGTGCACATGCGCATCAGCTCGCCGCCGCTCAAATACCCGTGCTTCTACGGCATCGACATCTCCACCACCAAGGAGCTGATCGCCGCGAAGAAATCCGTCGAGGAGATCCGCGACTTCATCGGCGCCGACTCCCTCGCCTTCCTGTCGCTCGACGGCTTGGTCGAATCCATCGGCCTCAACGCGCAGGCACCCTACGGCGGACTGTGCGTCGCCTACTTCAACGGCGACTACCCGACCGCGCTCGACGACTACGAGACCGACTTCCTCAAGTCCCTCACCCCCTGAGGACCGTGTCCGTCTGCCCGAATTCGCGCTCTACAAGAGCAAGTACGAAGGCAACGAGTACACCACCGCGCCGACGCAGCAATAACGGCGTTCCAGCACCACAGACCAATCCCAATCCCGACACAACCCAACAAGCATCATCCAAGAAAGGTACGTCATGCCACAAGCATATGAAAACGCCGGTGTCAGCGTGGAAGCCGGCTACGAGGTCGTCAAGCGCATCAAATCGCACGTCGCCCGCACCAACCGTCCCGGCGTCGTCGGCGGCATCGGCGGCTTCGGCGGCCTGTTCGACCTCGCGTCTCTCGGCTACAAGGAGCCCGTGCTGATCTCCGGCACCGACGGCGTCGGCACCAAGCTCGTCGTCGCCAAGATGGTCGACAAGCACGACACCATCGGCGTCGACTGCGTGGCCATGTGCGTCAACGACATCGCCGCCCAAGGCGCCGAGCCGCTGTTCTTCCTCGACTACATCGCCTGCGGCAAGAACGATCCGGCGCTGCTCGAACAGGTCGTCTCCGGCGTGGCCGACGGATGCGTGCAGTCCGAAGCCGGTCTGATCGGCGGCGAGACCGCCGAAATGCCCGGCATGTATGACGAAGACGAATACGATCTGGCCGGATTCGCGGTCGGCGTGGCCGAAAAGTCCGCCATCGTCGACGGCTCCGGCATCACCGCCGGCGACGTGCTCATCGGACTGCCATCCACCGGCGTGCACTCCAACGGCTTCTCCCTCGTGCGCAAGGCCCTGTTCGAGCAGGCCGGCTATACCGTCGACACCGTGCTCCCCGAACTCGGCGGAGCCAAGCTCGGCGACGTGCTGCTCACCCCGACCAAGATCTACGTCAAGACACTCAAGCCCCTGTTCAAGGCAGGCATCGTCAAGGGCGTCGCCCACATCACCGGCGGCGGCTTCATCGAGAACATCCCCCGTATGATCCCCGGACGGCCTCGCCGCCGACATCACGCTCGGATCCTGGCCCGTCCTTCCCATCTTCGGCGTTCTGGAACCGCGCCGGCGACATCGACCACAAGGAGATGTACAACATCTTGCAACATGGGCATCGGCATGGTGCTCGCCGTCTCCGCCGAACGCTCCGACGAGACGCTCGCCCTGCTCAAGGACAACGGCGAAGCCGGATATGCGATCGGCACGATCGTCCCCGACACCGACGGCACGCAGATCACGCTGAAGTAAGCATCCACTCCCGCACTCCCCACTGATGGGGAGTGCGGTCACAAGCGAATCCGGGGGTGGCCGGCACGCCCCCCCAAGTCCGTCTGCAACGGACAGCCCCCGCCAGCGGGGCCTGAAGAAAGGACACATCATGGGTCAGAAAGTCTTGGTCATCGGCTCGGGCGCACGCGAACACGCCATCGCGCACGCGCTGCTGCGCGGCGACAGCGTCAGCGAAGTCACCGTCGCCTCCGGCAACCCCGGCATGGAACTGGACGGCATCCGCACCACCCAAATCAACGAATCAAACCACGCCGCCTTCATCAGCTTCATGCAGCACAACCAGTACGACTGGGCGTTCGTCGGCCCTGAAGTCCCCCTGATCGAAGGGCTCGTCGACGACTTCGCCGCGGCCGGCATCAAGGCCTTCGGCCCCAACAAGGCCGCCGCCCAGATCGAAGGCTCCAAAGACTTCGCCAAGCAGCTGATGGCCCGCCACAACATCCCACCGCCAATACGCACCTTCGACAACCTCGAAGACTCCGTCGCCTACGTGCGCGAACACGGCGCCCCCATCGTCGTCAAGGCCGACGGACTCGCCGCCGGCAAGGGTGTCACCGTCGCCATGGACGTCGACACCGCCATCACCGCTCTCGACGACATCTTCATCGACCACCGCTTCGGCAAGGCCGGCGCCAAGGTCGTCATCGAAGACTTCCTCGAAGGCCAGGAATTCTCCCTCATGAGCTTCGTCCGCGGCACCGAATTCTGGCCCATGCCCATCTCCCAGGACCACAAGCGCGCCTACGACAACGACGAAGGACCCAACACCGGCGGCATGGGCGCCTACAGCCCCGTTCCCCAGATCGGCCAGGACGTCATCGACACCGCCATCGACACCATCGTGCGCCCCACCGTCGAAGCCATGGCCGCCGAAGGCACCCCCTTCACCGGCATCCTCTACGCCGGCCTCATCGCCACCGCCGACGGCCCCAAGGTCATCGAATTCAACGCCCGCTTCGGCGACCCCGAAACCGAAGTCGTCCTCCCCAAGCTCACCAGCGATCTCGGAGCAGCCATCAGCGCCATCCTCGACGGCGGCAACCCCGCCTTCACCTGGGACAGCGACAACGCCACCCTCGGCGTCGTCCTCGCCTCCAACGGCTACCCCGTCAACGTCATCAAGGGGTTGCCAAAAATCCCCGTCCATCCCCGTCGACGACGCCTCCCACGTCTACTACGCCGGCGTCTCCAACAGCGACCAAGGCCTCGTCGCCTCCTCCGGACGCGTCCTCCTCGTCGAAACCACCGCCCCCGACCTCAAGTCCGCCCAAGACAAGGTCTACGCAATCATCGACAAGCTGGACACGGAGGGAATGTTTTACCGCCACGACATCGGTGCCAAAGCGCTGAAGTGAGTTGTGCGGCGCATCTGCTGCGTTGCGGAACGCTCGAAGTACCATCGCACGTCGGCATTCCGCGCCTTGCATCTGCACCACACATCCCCGCCACTTCAGGCGGTAAAAAGCCGTGTATGGCATGCCTATGAAATTGCCCCCGCTAGCGGGGGCAATGCTATTTTGTGATGTCTTACGGCAGATCCATGAAGTCGGTGTCTTTCAGATAGTTTTTGCCGGCCGTGATGTCGTACTGGATGAGCTTGTAATCGGTCATCAGCTGCTTGGTCTGCTCGTCGAACTCGCCCTCGGCCATCGGGTTGCCCGCCGCGTCAAGATAGATATCCTGCCCCTCGGGGATGCGGTCCCATCCCTGGATCTTGTTGACCACCGGCGGCTCCATGGCGGAGACCTTCTTGTGCATGAGCGTCAGGAACGCCAGGTACGGCGACACCTTCGCGTTCATGTGCTCCGCAGCCTGCGCCACGAAATAGTTCGGCGACGAGTACACGCTGTTGTCGACCTTCTTGCCCTGCGAGCCGGACGCCTTGTTGGACCATATGAAATAATCCGTCAAATGCAGCGCCAGCGAATTGTTCGTATCCTGGCTGGCGGTTTCGTAGATGCCCGGCAGATGGTCGCCATAGAACACGACCGTCACCGGCTTGTCGAGCTTGTTGAGCTCATCGAGGAAGTTCTTCGTCTCCGTATCGGTGATGCTCGCGCCCTTCGCATACGTGTCGATGGCCGTCACTTCGTCGGAGCCGAGGGAATCGGCGCCGTCGGCCGCGGTGGCCTTGAACTCGTTGTCGGCATACCAGTCGTTGTACGGCATATGGTTCTGCATCGTGATGATCTGGATGAACTGGTTCGAATCGGTCGAGCTGATGTCCTCCAACGCGCTCTGATACGTGGCCTTGTCGGACACGTACGGGGAACGGTCGATCTTGCCCCGATGCTTGATGATGTCGTCGCCCTGCAGCGTGTAGAAATGCGCGAATCCGAACTTCTTGTAGTTCGTCGCACGCGAATACATCGACGGCTCATACGGGTGGCAAGGCGATGGAGTTCTTCGGAGGCCCCCCACATCTGGTTGATCGTCGGCGTCCAATGCTGCCCCGGTACCAACTGCTGGTACGGGCTGGTCAGAGACGAGTCGAAATTCGCCATGCTCAGGCCCGACAATCCCATATACTCCAGGTTCGCGGTGCCGCCACCGTATCCGGACGACAGCATCAGACCGCTGGTCGTGCCGGATTTGATGGCACGGACCTCCGGAATGGCGTCCTTGTTGAGCTTCACACCGGGTACGCGCGCGGGGTCTGAGAACGATTCGGACAGCACATAGACCACCGTCGAATCGGTCATGTTCTTCGTGCGCGAGGCGTTGATCTTCTCGGCGGCGGCCTCGTACCTCTTGACGACCTCCTTCATCGTGGCCTCGCTGTAATCGCTCGGCTCATCCATGATCGTCGGGTTGAGCTGCCGGGTGAACGAGACCAGCGGACCGTTGCGCTGCGCGTCATACACGGAATCCCACATCGAAGGAGTGTCGCCCAGGGCCTTGGAAAAACCGTTCGCCCACGAGCCGACGGTGCTGACCTGGTCACAGTACAGGCCGAAGAACAACGACGGCAGCAGGAACACCATCAGACGGATTCCGGCGGCCAACCCCTTGTTGTCGAAACGGATCATGCGACCATGCCGGCCATCGACATGGTTGAGCACCACGAACAGTGCGACGAACACCAGGAACACCGCGAGTGCGCCGAGGATGATCCAATGGGCCCCCGGAGGGGTGAAACTCATCAGATTGCCGGTATTCGAGCCGAGGAAGCCCAGATCGGACGGCAGAATCGCCTCATAGCGTATGGACACCTTGAAATGCTCGATGACGCCCACGATGATGGCCACGGCCAGCAGCACCGGCGTGGCTATCCAGAACCGGTTGAACAGCATGAGCAGCGCCAGATACAGCGCGCCGATGAGCAGCAGGTTCAGCACGAACACGAAGTTGCCCTTGGCCCACATCTTCGACACAAAACCCCAGCCCACGACGGGACTGGACAGCTGCACGCGCGTGCCGGACTGGCTGACGCCCCACTGCAGCGCAGCGACCGCCGCCATGTCGAACACCACGAACAGAACACCGTACAGCCAGCCGGGGAACGGCTTATACTCACGGCGACCGCCGTTTCTGCCGCCTTTGCCGCCGTTCCTGCCGGAAGAGGAGTCGGCCCGCTTGATATCCAGCACCTCGATCTCGCCGGACGGACTGACGGCATTGGCCACGTTCGTACCGTCGTCGTTCTTGTCGTTTATTTCGTCGCTCATATACCCGCACTTCGTGTGATTCGCATGGCGCCATCCGACCCATGCCCAATTCGTTATCGGCCATATACACGTCATCATGGTTCTTCCGCCGCGTCACGCGCGGAAGGGAACGGCCATGCGCCGCCATGATGAATACCGAATGACATTCTAGTAAAGAAACGACGACAATGGTACATCACGTTCACTGATATTTCCCTGAATCTCCCCGTATGAGGCCAGTCTGAGACCCGTATGGGCCACTCGCCGCCCGTTGGAATCCGCGCGGAAGAGCCCCGCATGATCCGCATAAGTGGGCCCCGTATACAGCATCGGGCAATATCATCCCTGAGACGGACGAAAGGCGCCGGGTCATACCGGGTAATATCAACCGATGACACTTACAAGGGGGATGATCGCATGGAATCGTTGCCGAGTTGGGTGACGAGGTTACTGCATATACGACTCGTCTCAGGCCCGTTGCCAACCACGATATGGGTGATTGTCGGCGTGGGAGTGGCGATATTGCTGCTGTGGCAGGTCTTCAGGAGCGATCGGTCCAAGCTGGCGAGGCAGGTGCCCATCATGCTTGTCTGCGGTGGCTTCGGCCTGCTGGTCATGTGGCTGCTTTCCGAAAAATTCATGGTATTCGGCGTATCGCTGGGCTGGCCCGTCATCATGGCTGCGGCCGCGTGCTGCGCGCTGTTGGGACTGCTGGTGACGACCATCGTGCACGCCCGGCGCGCACGGCGCCTGATGGCCGCGGTGCTCATCCCATTCGTGCTGGTCTCCACCGCGCTCCGTATCGACTCGATTTACGGGGAGTATCAGACCATCGGCTCGCTGATCGGCTATTCGTCATATCATCCGCTCAGCACGTCGCACATGCAGAAGGGGACTCTGACCGTCGATGAATGGCTGCGCGAGGTGCTCGATGGCAAACTGCCGCCCGCCGCCGCGCACGGCAAGGTCTATTCGGTGGACATATCCAACACAGCCTCCGGATTCCGCGCGCGTACCGCGGCCGTCTACATGCCGCCAGCCGCCCTGAGCGACACACCGCCAGAGCTGCCGGTACTCGTCATGCTCGCCGGGCAGCCGGGCAATCCGGACCGCGTGTTCTCGGCCAGCGGCATCGCCGCGATCCTGGACCAGTATGCGAAGGCGCATCACGGTCTGGCGCCCATCGTCATCTCGCCCGACCAGAACGGCGACAACACGGTGAACAGCCTGTGCGCCGACACGACCAAGGTCGGACGCGCGGAGACGTATCTGACCGTCGACGTGCCACGGTGGATCAAAGCGCATCTGCCCGTGTCCCGGCAGGCGCGGGATTGGGCGATCGGCGGGTTCTCGCAGGGTGGCACGTGTGCCACCCAGTTGGGACCGCGGCACCCGGACATATTCGGCTCCATCATCGCCGTGGACGGCGAGCTGAAGCCCACCGCCGGATCCGTGGAGCATATGGTCGCCGAATATTTCAACGGCGACCACAGCGCCTATGAGGCTCAAGTGCCGGCCAACGCCATCGCCGACCACGCGCCTTCCAACCAGATCATGATTCTGGGGGCGGGCAAGCGCGACGCGAGATCCATAAAAAACGTCATCGTCAACGGCCAGGCCGGTGTCAAGGCCGGCATGCACGTCGTGAAGATCGTCGTGCCTGACACCGGCCATGACTGGCATTCCGTCAACGCGACATTGGAAGCGGCCGTCCCCTGGCTGTGCGCGCACCGCTCGGGGTCTGGGCGAAACGGGCCTGACATGGTCCGACTATCCGAGAATCGAGGTTCTGCAATGAGCGACACGAAAGTCGAACCGGAGAGCGACAAAGAAAGCCGCCGCAAATGCCGTACCCACGGCAGGATGCATGCCTTGGTGCAGGACGTGAGCGTCTGGATTCACGGGCATCGCCTCGCAGTGACGTTGTCCTGCACGTTCGCGGGGCTCAACATCGCCATGTGGATCGGCTTCGCGCTGGCCGGCCGTCCACTGCCTCTGCGCAGCCTGCGCACCAGCCTGCAGGAGTTCAACCTGCTGCATCTGCTGGCCACGCTGCTGCTGACACGCGGAATCCTGCAGCTGCTCGTCGACACGATCGCGCTGTTGGTGATGTTCTCCATCGCCGAGACGCTGCTGGGCCGCCGCCGCACCCTGACGGCGGCCTTCATCTGCACGATCGCCGGGACGGCCCTGGGACTGCTGCTGTGCGGAGGCATCGCCCAACTGTTGCAGGGCACTCCGGTGGTGGGCCGCATCCGTTTCGCGCTCAGCCCGCTGACGCTGGGCGTGGGCGCGATGATGGCGGCCAGCGCGTTCACCCGCCGCCTGTGGAGGCGGCGCATCCCGTCTGATCGGCTATGTGTCCATTATCATGGTTGTGATGTTCAGCGGTAATCCCGGTGACTACTGCCTGCTCGCGGCGGCGGGATGCGGCCATGTACTGGGCGCGCTGGCATCCAAGCGGAAGACCGTCCGACAGCTGGACGACGCTTCGGCGGCGGATCCGCTGCACTGGCAGCTGAGCACGTCGTACGAGACCCGTCGCGTGTTCGCGGCCATCGCGCTGGTACTCACGCTCGGCCCGATCATCGCGATATCCTCACCAACCCATATCGGCCCGTTGAGCTCATTGGGACTGATTATGAGCCCGGCCTCACCCGATGACGGCAAGCTCGCCTCCTGCCTTGCCGGCATGGCCCGCACCGACTGCTTCTTCCAGTTCAATCTGCTGCGGGTGTCCATGCCTGGGGCGGTCCTGCGTTCCCTGCTGCCGACCGCGGTGATGCTCATCATGACCTGGGGCCTGTATCGTGGCAGGCGTCTCGCCGCGTGGGCGTTCATCATCGTCGGGCTGGGGGAATCCTGCATCGCGATGCTGTACTATTTCGTGGCGCCTCTGTCCCACGCGCCGCAGGGGTTGCGTTCCCTGCTGCTGCACGGCGCGATTCCGGCGAGCATCGCCAACGTGCTGTTGCCGATGGTGTTCGCCATCGCCGTCGCCTGCTCCATGCACCACTTCCCGATCCGCACGGACGCGGGGCGTCTGCGGCGAGGCAGCGCGGCGGTCGTCATCACCCTGGCCGTCTGCATCGCGGCGTATCTGGGCTTCGGACTGTTGCGCCCCGGCGATTTCCGGCCTCCGGCGACATGGCATGGCCTGATGCATGAGCTGCCGTCACGGTTCATTCCCATCGGGTTCCTCAACCGCAGCAGGCCGTCGTTCCTGCCGCGCACCGTGGCCGCATCGGTGGTCGATCAGACCGTGGGACTGGTCTTCTGGCTCGTGGTGCTGGTCGTCGCGGTCCGATGGATGCGTGAGATCCTGCTGGTCGACGGACGCGCCCGCGCCAACGCCGGCCGCCTGGTGGAGCTGGATGGCGAGTCGATGAGCTTCATGACCACGTGGGAGGGCAACCATTACTGGTTCTCCGCCACCGGACGGTCGGCCATGGCATACCGGGTGATCCACGGCATCGCGCTGACGACCACGGGCCCGTTCGGCGACCGTGGCGAATGGTCGTCCGACCTGCGCGAGTTCGCTCGGTTCAGCATGCAGCAGTCATGGTCGCCCGTGCTATACAGCGTGCATCGCGAGCAGCGCGACCAGCTTGCCGCCATGGGCTGGTATTCGCTGGAGGTCGGCAGCGAGATGGTGGTCGATCCCCGGCAATGGAAGACGACCGGCAAGAAATGGCAGGACATCCGCACCGCCATCAACAAGGCGAAACGTTCCGGCATCAGCGACGTGATGTCGACCTTCAACGAAGCCCCGAACGACATACGCGAACAGATCGAGGAGATCTCCGAGCAGTGGGCGCAGCTCAAGGCGCTGCCGGAGATGAAGTTCACGCTGGGCGGCGTCGAGGAGCTGCACGACCCGCGCGTGCGCATCCTGTACGCGATCGACGCCGAGGGGACGGTGCTAGGCGTGACCAGCTGGCTGCCGACGTGGCGCGACGGGCGCATCATCGGCTGGACGCTTGATTTCATGCGGCATCGCACCGACAGTCCGAACGGCATCATGGAGTTCCTGATCGCGCGCATGGCGGAGCGGCTGCGTGACGAGGGGCTGGAGCACCCCGAGTGCGCCGTCGAGTTCATGAGCCTGTCCGCCGCGCCGCTGGCCGGCATGAACCCGCAGCGCGACAATGCCGACGAGACCGGACATATGGATACCGGCACCGTCATGCTGCAGCATGCGCTGCAGATCGTGGCGGATTGGATGGAACCCGCATACGGATTCCACTCGCTGTTCAATTTCAAACGCAAGTTCCAGCCGACCGAGGAGCCGGTGTACATCTGCTATCCCGATCCGGCCGTGCTGGCCCAAATCGGACTGGCGGTCGTCCGCGCCTACGTGCCGTCCCTGACGGCGAAGGAGGCCATGGGCATGCTGCGCACACTGCAGCGGTAGCCGGCCATCCGGCCCTTTATGGGTTACGGACAATCGCCGTGACGGTCGTCGCCCGTGTACACGGCAGGGTTGCCACGCATAAAAAACAACAATCGCAGGATTTCACCATCCCAACCGTCCTCCCGGCAGCCCTGCGACGCATTTTGGCGTGTCTCCCATAAGACGCATGTTCGGCCGATGACGATGATCGCGCACCCGCCGCGTGAATCCGGATACGGCCGGCGTGTCCATCATCTTGCCCGTATATGCGTCCGGCGGGATTTCGCAGTTCCATCGCGGACGAGCTCAACTGTTACACGGGTCAAGCGTCACTGTGCGTGGGTACCGTCACCGTGCGTGCCCTCGCAGCGTGACTGCGTCACGGAAATCATTGGAAAATAAGGGTTTCTACCGCCCGCGTCACTGTGCGAACCCTCGCACGGTGACGGTACCCACGCACAGTGACGGCCAGATCATCCATCAGACGAAACGGCATCCACATCATGGAAAATGACGCCATTCCAGCCCGGCCGAATCGGATGATTCGCTCCCCGGAGCCCGTCGCGAAGCAATCGAAGACTGCTCCGAAGAGCCCATCACGGAATGATGCCCCTCCATGCGCAGAAGCGGCGAGGCCCCCGCAAGGAGGCCCCGCCGTAGAAGGGGATATAGATAGAGATAGAATCAGCGCGCCGGCATCACGCCTTGGCGAACTGGTCGACGAGGGCGCTCATCCAATCGAGCAGGTTGGTGTATTCCTTCGGCATCTGCTCGGTGAGCTCGACGATCGGGACGTTGGCGCTCTTGGCGGCACCGGTGATCTGATCGGTGGTGGAGTTAGCTTCCTGCGTGTTGAATACCAGCATCTTGATGGAGCCGCCCTTGAGGGCGTCCTGGAACACCTTGATGTCGGACGGGGTGGGCTCGCTCTCGTTGGCGGAGGCCTGCGCGTAGCCGGTCGGGGTGGCGTCCTTCATGCCCAGGTCGTCGGCGAGGTACCATGCGACGGATTCGGTCGCGGCGTACGGCACATCCTTGGTCTTGGCGGAGGCGTCCTTGATCTTGCTTTCCAGCTGATCCTCCTTGGCGTGCCATTCCTTATTGAGCTTGGCGTAGTCGTCCTTGTGGCTCGGGTCGGCCTTCTGATAGGCCGCGGTGATGGCGTCGGCGGTGTTGTTGCGCACCTTGGCGGAGAACCAGATGTGCGGGTTGTCGCCTTCCTTGATGCCGGCGGTTTCGGCTGCGGTGACCAGCGTGGCCTTCGTCGCGGATGCGGCCTTGGACGCCCACGGATCGTAGTCGACACCGTTCACGATGGCGACCTTCGCGGTGCCGAACTTCGCGACGTCCTGGCTGGTGGGCTCGTAGTCGTGCGCCTCGACGTTGGTCTTCGTCATGATGTTGGTGACGTCGACGCGGGAGCCGCCGAGGTCCTTGGCGACGGAGCCCCACTGGTTGATGCTGGCGACGACTTCGATGGTGCCGCTGCCGCCTTCTCCCCCGGCGGTCTTGTTGTCCTTGCTCGTTCCGCATGCCGCGACGGCCACCAGCATAGAGGCGGCCGCCACACCCGCGACGGTGCGCCTGATGATAGATGAAATCTGCATTTGTTATTCCGTTCCTCTCCGGATGATGACGGGCTTTCTCCCGTTCTTTCGGTTCACAGTATACACGTTATTGAGATTTATTATCATTATCGTTATCAAATGGGCGTGTCGCGCGGCCGATCACGCACCGACGGACGACTCGACTTCATACAGGCCGGCGATGTCGCACAGGTCCGCCTCATGGGCGTCCTCGACCACCACGGCGCCCCGCCTGGCCACGGCGCGGATGATGTCGCGGCACGCGCATTCGCCGTCGGCATCCACATGCCGCGACAGGCAGCCCCGGCCGACCACCGGCAGCTCAAGGACATGCGTCGCCTCCCGGATCAGGCGCGACACCACCGCGCCGGTCGACCGCTCGTCGAATACGCCATCCTCGTCACCCGTGCCATACACGCACAGACGGTCGTCGTCGAAGAACCGCTCCTCGAACTCGTCCAGACCGACCGCATTGACCACGGCCGCGATGCCCATGCCATCACCCCACGAATCAAGGCGCATCATGTCTTCGAGATACCGGGCGACCGGCGTCGCCTCCAGTCCCACCGGAAGACTCACCAGGAACACACGGGCCTGACCTCGCAGAGAGGCGAGCGTCCCGCCCGCGTCGTGCTTGACCGAGCAGCTCAGACAACAATCCGACAGATCGAAGATTTCCACGTCGCCCACCCCGACGCCCTGCCCCACCGGGCGGCTGACACGCCTGACGATGCTCAGACCGGCATCCGCCTCGCCATTCGGGCGCACATCGTACGAGATCGCGCATACGGACGCATACGAGTCGGCCAGGGAGAACGCCACGGAGTCCAGACTCAGCCGATCGGCGCCCGTCAGCAGCACCACCGCCGTATCCGCGTTTCCCCGTGATTGCAATGTCGGATGAATCATGATCGCCTTTCTTTTTGATAATGATTATCATTATGATATAATGGCATCCATGTCCAAACAATGTCAAATTCTGGGCACGCGCGCCTCAACAGGCAACCGTGTATCCCACTCGCACAGGAAAACACGCCGACGCTTCAACCCGAACCTGCAGACCAAGCGGTACTGGGTTCCCTCGCTCGGCCGTCACGTCACGCTGACCGTCAGTGTCAAAGGAATGAAGACCATCGACCGCATCGGCATCGAAGCGGCCCTGGCACGCATCCGCCGCAACACGCCGGACCGTCTGGAACTGACGAAGTTCGACCCGGTCGTACGCATGCGGGTCACATTCCGCGAGACCCGCTGAATCCGTTCCGACGGCCCGCACGAACCGCGGCCGTCCGAGCGTCATCTCGGCACACAGCCATCATCAAGGAGCCTCAATGGCAAAGACCAGCAAAACCAACAAGCAACTGCAACGCGAGCAGATCGTCGCCAAATACGCGCAGCGACGGGCACAGTGCAAAAGGGACTCGGTCAACCCGCACCTGACCGCCGACGAACGCGCCGAGGCGATGCGCCGACTGCATGCGATCCCCCGCGACGCCAGCCCGACCAGGCTGCGCAACCGCGACAGCATCGATGGCCGACCGCGCGCCTTCAACCGTAAATTCGGACTGTCCCGTATCAATCTGAGGGAAAAGGCGCACCGCGGGGAGCTTCCCGGCGTGGTGAAGAGCAGCTGGTGATCCAGCGCGACGCACCAACATCGCATCATCAGAAAGGCATCATCATATGAAAGACAACATCCATCCTCAATACGGGTACGTGGTATTCCGCGACCGGTCCGCCGGAAAGGCGTTCCTCACGCGGTCCACGCTGGTCGCGAAGGCCGCGAGCCTGCCGACCATCGAATGGGAGGACGGCAACACCTACTCCCTGGTCAACGTGGAGGTGTCGAGCTACAGCCACCCGTTCTACACCGGCCGCAACGTCGTGCTCGACACGGCCGGCCAAGTGCAGAAATTCAACAAGCGCTACGGACGGAGCTGACAGGGCCGGCGAATGCCGGCATCCCAATGCGCGAACCACCCCCACCCGCTACACGGAAGCCCCCGCTGACGGGAGCTGGCTCGCGAAGCGGGACTGAGGATGGTCGACCGACCGGCGCAGCACATACATCAACACTGCATAAACCCATCGAAAACACGAAACGGAGCAACGATATGAAGGTCAAATCGTCGATACGCTCGTTGGCGCGCAAGGACGGCTCGTACGTCGTGCGCCGCCGCGGGCATCTTTATGTAATCAACAAGAAGAACCCCCGCTGGAAAGCGAGGCAAGGCTGATGGCACTGCCGAAAGTCAGAACGTCGCGCGCGAACACGCATGCGCGCAGGTCACAATGGAAGGCGCAGGCCGCGCAGCTGATCGCCGTGCACATGCCCGATGGCGAGGTGGTGCACGTGCCGCACAGTCTGGTCAAGGCCGCACGCAAGGGATACGTGAAGCCGCGGTAGACCCGCGACCCGATGCGTGATGAGTCAATCCACGCGAACCAGCCGCCAAGACCAGTGACATGGCCTCAGCAGGGACTTGTATGCAGGGTGCCGCTTCTCAAGACGAGGGGCGGCACCTTTTTGGCATTGGGAACCATTATCACCGTGGTACGATATGGCGGCATCATCCCATACCGACAGCCCATGCCGGCAATTCAAGGAGCGTCATAATGTCATGGGGACATCACACCGGCACGGTTCATGACGGCACCGGACGGGGACACCACGCCGATGGCAGCAGTCCCATTGACGCCAACGGCGCCGATGGGCGCGACCATTCGGCGCATTACCTTTTTCTCATCATCGGCACGCCGCTGGTGGCGTTCCTCATCGCCGCGTCCGCCATGTTCGAATCGCGCGGTCTGCCGATTCCGCTGGTGCGCATCGGCACCGGCGCCGCCGGGCTCATATTGCAGACGATCCCGTTCATGCTGGTGGGCGCGATGATGTCGGCAGCGGTCAGCACATTCGTCAGCGCCGATGCGTTGGAGCGGCACGTGCCGAAATCGCTGGCCGGCGGACTGGCGATGGCGATGATCGGCGGGCTGTGCCTGCCGGTATGCGATTGCATGGTGGTGCCCACGTTCGCGAATCTGGTGCGCAAGCGGCTGCCGCTGCAGTACGCGACGGCGCTGCTGTGCGCGGCCCCGGTGATGAACCCGATGGCGATCTGGTCCACGTGGTTCGCGTTCACGGGCAGTCCATGGATGGTGGCGGCCCGCGTGGGTCTGGGCATGCTGGTGGCGAGCGCCGTGGGATTGTCGTTCGCCGTCCGCCCGTCCCGCTCCCCCGCCGTACGGGACCTTCCGCTGACGAGGGGCCGGACGCCGGACTGTGATGGCTGCGCCGTACAACATGCGGGGCAGGATGGGCGTTCCCGCTTCGTGCACTTCCTCAGGCACACGCACGACGATGTCATGCGCATGATGCCGATTCTGCTGTCCAGCACGATTGCGGCATCCATCGTACGCACCGCGCTGTCCCCGCTGACCGACGGCTCCGGCACGATCGACGGCATCGGTGCTGCGACGCTGATTGCGGCGGCGATGGCGATAGCCTTCCTCTGCTCGCTGTGCTCCACGTCCGATGCGGTGATCGCCGCGAGTATGACCGGCGTGTTGCCGGCTTCCGCCATGCTCGCTTTTCTGCTTTTCGGGCCGATGCTGGATCTCAAGAACACGTTGATGATGGTCACGGAATGCCGTCCGCGGTTCATCATCCGCTTTGTCGTGACCATCGCGGCGGCCTGTTTCCTGGTCGCCGTCGCCATCCATCTGACGACGGGAGCGTGACGCAATGACGAATACTCTGAACTTTCCCGGCTCCGACCGGCATGCCCCGGCGGCACGGCATGCTCCCGCGCTTCCCGACCGGATCGAGGCGATCTGTTTCGCGGCACTGGGCGCGGCCATCGTGTATTCGACTACGAGCGGCTCGTATATCACGCTCACCACGCCCCGATCGCTGCCGTATCTGATCGTCGGCGCGATACTGCTGTTCGCCCTGTCCGTCGCCGCGTGGCTCGGCGTGTTCCATGCCGACGAGCGATCCTCGTTCCGTTTCCTGGTCGCGCTCGTCATCCCCACGCTGCTCATCGCCGTGCCGTTCCAACCCGGCAACGGCACCGGTTTCGACACGTACGCCGCAGGACGGGCCATCGCCATACGCCGGGACGCGCACAAGCCGGCGGGATTCGCTCATCTCCACGGGCTCGACGAGGAGCGCAAGACCATCACCATCAGCGACGACGAATTCGGTTCGTGGTTCTCCCACATCGACCACAATCCGCAGCGATACATCGGCTATCGGGTGCGTCTCACCGGTTTCGTCTACAAGCCGTCCACGCTCGGCGCCCATGAGTTCGAGCTGTCACGGCAATTCATGTCCTGTTGCATCCTCGATATGACGCCGTTCGGATTCACCACGCACTATGCGAAGACCGCGCACCTTCAGGAGCATGACTGGGTGAGCGTCGACGCGACGCTCGTACAAGGTACGTACGGCATCGCCGGGCATACGCGGCAGGGGCCGATGCTGAAGATCACGTCGCTGCACACCGCCAAAGCCGCGCCCACCGGCTATTTCTACTGGCAGTGACCGTGCTTTCGGCGGCAATCCCCGCCGCCGAAAGCACGGTCGGCTTTTGCTACGGCTGCTGCGTCACCGGTGACTGCTACGACGACTCCGACTGCGAGCACGGCTCCACCGAGGAGTGCGAGGGCAAGGCCTGCGTGCACACCTGCCACGAGAACCGCGAAAGTCACGAGTGCGCCTTCTGCCACCTCGCCTTCGACACCAGCGAGAAGTGCCACGAGGAAATCCTCGCCGACCTCAAGGAACTCAAGGCCGAACTGGCCGCATGATATAGGCGAATGGCGGCATGGAGGGACCGAGTGGCATCCCTTCGCGCCGCCGTTCGTCGTTATCGGCTCCTCCGTGCGCGAGTGCCACGCCGCCGGACCACCCCAGTCAGCCCGCGGCAGACAGCCCTCCGCCAGCAGGGGCGAATCCGCGGAAAGGTCAGCGTTTTTCCTGACAATCGGGGCATAGGCCGAACACCTCAAGGGTATGCGACTCCACCGTGAACCCATGCCCGTCGGCCACCTTGCGCACCCAGGATTCGCTCGGCGGATCGATCTCGATCGTCTTGCCGCATTTGCGACACACCAGATGATGATGGTGGGCATCATCGCCGCACAGGCGGAACAGCTGCTGCCCATCCATGCGCACGGTATCCGCCGCTCCGGAATCCACCAGCGAGTTCAACTGCCGATACACTGTGGCGAGGCCGATGCGCAGTCCGGAATCCACCAGCTTGCGATGCAGCTCCTGCGCGGAAATGAAATCATCACAGCCGCGAAGCTGCGCCATCACGGCATCCTTCTGCTTCGTATGCCTCACCGGCCCGTTCGCCATCACACGCTCCTCAAGTATTATCATTTAACAACCATTAATGATAATAGCGCAGTCCACGGCGACATGCGAGCACGCCGCACATACAACGAAACGAGGGGCGGGCGCCGCAGCGTCACGCCCCTCGCTCCCGAACCGCCAAAACTACCGGAGACTACTTGAGGTCATCCCAGCAGCCGGTGGCCTCCAACGCCTCGACGGTCGCCGCAGTGTCATCCGTGAGCACGGTGATATGACCCATCTTGCGGTTATGACGCACCTGCGCCTTGCCGTAATCGTGCACGTTCCACTCGGGATGGTCGGCAATCAGCGCCCTCGTGGGCGCGACATGCTGGCCGAGCACGTTCACCATGACCGCCGGGCTGAGCAGCTTCGGCTGGATCAGCGGCCAGCCGGCGATGCCGCGGATGTGCGCGTCGAACTGATCGATCGAGCACGCCTCGATGGTGTAATGCCCCGAATTGTGCGGGCGCGGTGCCAGCTCGTTGACGACGACGCGACCGTCCTTGGTGATGAACAGCTCGATGGCGAGCGTGCCAGCCAGCTCGAAGCCGCGGGCCAGGGCCAGCGCCATCTCGTGAGCGGTGCGCGCGATCTCCGGGCTCACCTCGGCGGGGGCGATCGTCATATGCAGGATGTTGTTGCGGTGGTCGTTGCGCACGATCGGGAACGTGACGTAATCCTTGCCGTTGCCGGACACGAGAATCGACGCCTCGAACGCGAAATCGACGAACCCCTCCAGGATGGACGGTGGGAAGCCGCCGCCGCGGTCGCCACGGGCGCGAATCTTCTCCAGGTCGCTGTCATTGCGCAGCACATGCTGGCCGTGCCCGTCGTATCCGCCGGAGCGGGTCTTGAGCACGCACGGGTAATGCAGGTCATCGATGGCGGCGTCAAGCTCCTCGAAGGTGTTGACCTCACGCCAGGGTGCGGTCTCGATGCCGTGCCTGTTGATGAAGGTCTTCTCGTGGATGCGGTCCTGGGTAACGCGCAGCAGGTCGGTGCCCTGCGGGGCCGCAACCAGGTGACGCACCTCGTCGATGGATTCGGCGTCGACGTTCTCGAACTCATAGGTGAGCACGTCGGACTTCTCCGCCAGATCATGGATGGCGGTCTTGTCGTCGTACTCACCGACGACCTGGAAATCGGCCACCTGCGCGGTCGGGCAGTCCGGCGTCGGGTCGAGTACGCCGATGCGGAAGCCCATGTACTTCGCGCTCAATGCCATCATGCGGCCGAGCTGTCCGCCGCCGATGATGCCGATGGTCGCTCCGGGCTGCAGCATCTTCACCGCGCCATGGGTCTCCTCAGACAAGCTGGGCATTGGATTCGGCCACCTTCTCCTTGAGAGCGTCACGGTATTCCTGCAGCGCGTCGGCGAGACGCTTGTCGGTCGTGCTCAGGATCTGCACCGCCAGCAGGCCGGCGTTCGTCGCGCCGGAATTGCCGACGGCGGTGGTCGCCACCGGAATGCCGCCGGGCATCTGCACGATGGACAGCAGCGAATCCCAGCCGGAGAGCGCATGCGAGCGCACCGGGACGCCGATCACCGGCAGCGTGGTCTGGGCGGCGACCATGCCGGGAAGGTGCGCGGCGCCGCCGGCACCGGCGATGATGACCTTGAGACCGTTGACACGGGCGCCGTGAGCGAATTCGGCCATCAGTTCGGGCGTGCGATGGGCGGAGATCACCTGCTTGACGTAGGGCACCTCGAACTGGTCGAGCATGTCGCAGGCGTGCTTCATCGTCTCCCAGTCGCTGGCCGATCCCATGATCACGGCGACTTCGGGCTTGCTGTCTGTCATAAGAAGAACCTCCTCTTGGATACCGTTACAACTGTACAATCCCCTATATCCTCACCACGACCTTGCCGAACACGTCGCCGGAAAGAACCTTGGCGAAGGCCGCGCGGGCGTCGGCGAGCCCGAACGTCGAGTCGATCACCGGGTGTATGTCGGCATGTTCCACGAAGCGCAGCAGGCGTGCGAAATCCTCGCGCGAGCCCATCGTGTTGCCCTGCACGCGGATGTCCTGGAAGAACACGCGGGTGAGTTCGGCGCCCGGCTGGTCGCCGGTGGTGGCACCGCAGATCGCAATCGTGCCACCGGGGCGCACGGAACGCACCGAATGCCCCCATGTGGCGGCGCCCACCGACTCGATGACGGCGTCGACCTTGCGCGGGAGGCGCGCTCCGGCCTCGAACGCGGCGTCCGCGCCGAGGGCCAGTGCACGCTCGCGCTTGGTCTCGTCGCGCGAGGTGACGAACACCTCCAGCCCGGCGGCGTGGGCGAGCTGAATGGCAGCGGTCGACACGCCGCCGCCTGCTCCCTGAATCAGAATCGTGTCGCCCGGTTTGACGCCCGCCGAAGCGAACACCAGCGAGTAGGCGGTCAGCCAGCTGGTGCCGAGCGCGGCGGCCTCGTCGAGCGTCAGGTTCGCGGGCTTGGCGAACACGTTGGCGCTGGGCACCTGGGTCTTCGCGGCCATCGTGCCGGGGTACCGCTCGGAGAGGATCGTGCGCCGCTCCCCCGGCATCACGCCGGCCCCATCGGCGCCGATCACGGTGTACAGCACGACCTCGTCACCGGCCTTGAGCCCCTTGCGCACGGGAATGTCCTCGTCGAGCACGCCGGCGGCGTCGGTACCGAGGATCATCGGCGTGGCCTCCGCTGCGAGCCCCACGCCCTTGAGGCTCCAGATGTCATGATGGTTGACGGTCGCGGCCTTGGCGGACACGGTGGACCAGAACGGGCGAGGCTGCGGCTCGGGCAGCTCCCCCACCTCCAGCGCGGCCAAGGGGTCGGCATTGTTGATCGTTGCGGCAAATACGGCCTTCATTGGCCCCTCCTTGTTCGGGGATATCCATCGTCGATACCATTCAACCACGCGCACACGCCCGCGCGGAGGCCGGGCGCGGCATGCGCAACGGGAGCGGGACGCGACAGACGGTACAGGCGGAACGGAGCCGCAATGCCTCCCAGGACCCCTGCCGTATACGGAGATGTTGGGGGCATTTTCTCGCACCGGCGGCCCGATGCGACGGCATCGATTATCATGTCGCTTTTGAAACATCCGAGGAAAGGACATATGCGTATGAGCGTCGGCATATTGAGTGCGATTCACGGACCAGCCGACGTGCATGCCCTCGACGCCGCGGAGCTTCCGGCGCTGTGCGGTGAGATCCGCACGACGCTGGTGAGGTACGGCCATGTCCACGGCGGGCACATCGGATCGAACCTCGGCATGGTCGAGGCCACTGTCGCCCTGCACCGCGTATTCGACTCGCCTCGCGACCGCATCGTATTCGACGTGTCGCATCAAAGCTACGTGCATAAGATGCTGACAGGCCGCGCCGACGCGTATCTCGACCCGGCGCATCATGACTCGGTGACGGGTTTCACCAATCCCGCCGAATCCGCCCATGACCAGTTCGTGCTCGGGCACACCGGCACGTCGATTTCCCTGGCGTGCGGCCTGGCGAAGAGCCGTGACCTGGCGGGCGGCATGGACGGCGGCAGCGGCATACGCAATGTGATCGCCGTGATCGGCGATGGCTCGCTCAGTTCCGCCATCGCGTTCGAGGGGCTGAACAACGCCGCCGAACAGGGCGGCAACCTCATCATCATCGTGAACGACAACGAGATGTCGATCGCGGAGGATCACGGCGGCATGTACGGCACGCTCGCCCGTCTGCGCGCTACCGGCGGCAAGGGTGGGCCGAACCTGTTCATGGCGTTCGGACTGGACTACCGGTATGTCGAGGCCGGCAATGACGTGTTCGCTCTGATCGAGGCGTTCGAACAGGTCAAGGACACCGATCATCCGGTCGTCGTGCACATCCACACGCGC